>ERZ1027176.6-NODE-6-length-100033-cov-8.010002_pt1 | contig 100033 bp, 109 predicted proteins | sample MGYA00519248_ERZ1027176 | MGnify/ENA primary metagenome ERZ1027176 (study PRJEB26926, sample SAMN06164413) | human gut metagenome | biome: ENVO:00009003; feature: ENVO:2100002; material: ENVO:00002003 | host: Homo sapiens | place: USA | collected 2012 ...
AAAGAATCCAGAACATAACGCTTTGATGGAGAAAAGCTGTGCAGCACCCGGTCAGCAGAGAGAAGGGGACGGTGGAAGCCCTTCGACCGGCAGCATGGCGGCCGCTCCGGAGCGGCCTGGGACGACCGGGACGTCTGTCCGCGTTAAGGACGACTTGAGACGCCGCGTGAGCGGCAATCAGGGTGGTACCGTGAATGCTCGAATGCCTTCGCCCCTGTCCATGGGGTGGAGGCATCTTTTTTTGAAAGGAGACGTGTTATGGACTGTCTGCGTTGTCACAGTGAGATGGAGCATCTGGGGCATGAGTCCCTGCAGCTCGGGCAATACGGTTTTTTGACCGGCCACCTGTCCAACCTCTTTTCCGGTGCGCTGGAGGTCGATATTTATGCCTGCAGGCACTGCGGCAAGCTGGAGTTTTACCGCGCGGACGCGCCTAGCCTTTCCGAGCGGCTGCAAAAAGAGTGAAGCAAGAGAATTTGAATTGGAGGATAGATGATTATGAAACCATATGGTCTGAATGAACTGCGCGAGATGTTCCTGCGCTTTTTCGAGACGAAGGGGCACCTGCGCCTGCCGAGCTTCTCGCTCATCCCGCAGGATGATGCGAGCCTGCTGCTCATCAACTCTGGCATGGCGCCGATGAAGCCCTATTTCAAGGGCGACAAGGAGCCGCCGCGCCACCGTGTCTGCACCTGCCAGAAGTGCATCCGCACCGGCGACATTGAAAACGTCGGCCATACGGCCCGTCACGGCACCTATTTTGAGATGCTCGGCAACTTCTCCTTCGGCGATTACTTCAAGAAGGAAGCCATTCCCTGGGCGTGGGAATTTTTGACCAGCCCGGAGTGGGTCGGCCTTGAGCCTGACCGTCTGTATCCGTCTGTCTTTGCGGGCAACGAGACGACGCCTGCCGACGACGAGGCCTTCGCCATCTGGCGTGACGTGATCGGCATTCCCGAGAACCGCATCTTCCGCTTCGGCAAGGAGGATAACTTCTGGGAGCATGGCTCCGGCCCGTGCGGCCCGTGCTCGGAAATTTACTATGACCGCGGCGAGCAGTACGGCTGCGGCAAGCCCGGCTGCACCGTCGGCTGCGACTGTGACCGCTATGTCGAGGTCTGGAATATCGTCTTCTCCCAGTTCAATAACGACGGCCACGGCAATTACACCGAACTCAAGCAGAAAAACATCGATACCGGCATGGGCCTCGAGCGCCTTGCCTGCGTGTGCCAGAACGTCGCGTCGCTGTTCGATGTTGATACTGTTATGAATATCACGAATAAGGTTTCCGAGATCACCGGTGCGCACTATGAAGAGTCCGATAAGACCGACGTGTCGCTCCGCGTCATCACTGACCATATCCGCTCTTCGACCTTCATGATCTGCGATGGCATTCTCCCGTCCAACGAGGGCCGCGGCTATGTCCTGCGCCGCCTGCTGCGCCGCGCTGCACGTCATGGCAAGCTGCTGGGCGTGAATGAGCCGTTCCTCTATCAGGTCGTGGACACTGTCGTCCATGAAAACGAGTGCCAGTATCCCGAACTGCGCGAAAAGCAGGCGTATATCACCCGCGTCATCCGCACCGAGGAAGAGAATTTCGCCAAAACCATCGACGGCGGCATGAAAATCTTCTCCGAGATGCTGGAGGCTCACAAGGCAAACGGTGAGACGACCTTCTCCGGCGCAGACGCGTTCAAACTTTATGACACCTACGGCTTCCCGATCGATCTGACCAACGAAATGGTCGCCGAAGAGGGCATGCAGGTCGATGAAGCGGCCTTCAAGCAGCTGATGCAGGAGCAGAAGGTCCGCGCACGCGAGGCGCGCAAAGCGCTCGGCGATCTCGGCTGGGCCGGTGTCGAATTCGGTAAGGAGATTCCCGCCACGACCTTTATCGGCTATACCAACATGAAAGCCGAGGGCAAGATCGTCGCTATCGTTGCCGATGAGGAACTGCAGGGTGCGATTACCGCTGGCACGGATGCGATCCTTGTCCTCGACCAGACCCCGTTCTATGCAGAAATGGGCGGTCAGGTTGCCGACCACGGCACGATCTGCACGGAGACTGCCGAATTTACCGTCACCGATGTGCAGAAGAATAAGGGCGGCAAGTTCATGCACTACGGCAGACTTGTCTCCGGCTCGCTGGCTGTCGGCGATACCGTCACCGCCTCCATCGATGAGACCCGCCGCAAGGCCATCATGCGCGCACACTCCGCGACGCACCTGCTGGACTACGCGCTGCGTACTGTTCTCGGCGACCATGCCCATCAGGCAGGCTCTCTTGTAGAACCTGACCGCCTGCGTTATGATTTTACACATTTCTCTGCCGTTACGGCCGACGAACTGGTCAAGATCAGCCGCCTCGTGAGTGAACTTGTGCTGGACGGCATGCCCGTCGAGACAAAAGAAATGCCCATCGCAGAGGCGAAGAAGCTTGGCGCGATCGCACTGTTCGGCGAAAAATACGGCGATGTTGTCCGTGTGGTCAACATGGGCGGCAAGTCCATCGAACTCTGCGGCGGCACCCACGTTGATAATACCGCCAAGGTCGGCCCCTTCCGCATTACAAGCGAATCCTCTGTTGCCTCCGGCGTGCGCCGCATTGAGGCCGTTACGGGCGAGGCGTTCCTGAACCTCGTTGATGAGATGAACATGCGTCTGGTCAAGGCGGCCGAACTGCTCAAGACCACACCGATAGAACTCATCAACAAGGCCCAGAGCAGCATGAACGAGATCCGCGAACTGCATCAGACCATCGAGAAGATGAAGGACAAGCTGTTTGCAGGCGATGTTGACAGCCTCCTGTTCTCTGCCAAGGATGTAAACGGCCTCAAGGTCGTCACGGCCAGCCGTGAAAATACCGATGCAAACGATCTGCGCAAGCTGGGCGATTTCCTGCGCGACAAGAACCCGAACACCGTCGCGGCGCTCGGCTCTGTCAATGGCGAAAAGGTTACGCTGCTTGCTGTCTGCGGCAAGAATGCCGTTGCGCGCGGCATCAAGGCCGGCGACATTATCAAGAATATTGCGCCCATCGTCGGCGGCAAGGGCGGCGGCAAGCCGGATTCCGCCATGGGCGGCGGCACGAACGCCCTCAAGCTTGACGACGCGCTGGCGGCTGTTGACGATTATGTTGCGGTCAATGTAAAAGACTAAGGAGGAACTGACTATGTCCGATTGCCTGTTCTGTAAAATCATTGCGGGTGAGATCCCGTCCGCAAAGGTCTACGAGGACGACCTTTGCTATGCCTTCAAGGATATCAGCCCTCTTGCACCTATGCACTTCCTCGTTGTCCCAAAGCAGCATTTCGCCTCCGCCGCTGAGGTCACGCCGGAAAATGAGGCTGTGATCGGCCATATCTATACGGTTATTGCGAAGCTTGCAAAGGAACTGGGCTTTGCCGACGGCTACCGTGTTGTGACCAACGTCGGCGAACTTGCCGGACAGACCGTCCATCACATCCACTTCCATGTGCTTTCCGGCAAGCAGCTGGGCAGCTTCAACTAAAGCCGCCGTGAAAAAACGCACTGTTCTCCTGCTGCTGGGCACGCTGTGTCTGCTGGCGGCGCTGGGCCTTACAATCTGGAACCTCTGGACTGCAGACCGGGCGCAGGCTGCCGCAGCTGCTGCTGTGCAGCAGCTGGAGCCGCTGATTCCTGCGCCTGCGCAGCAGGAGCCTGCCAAGACGACGGACGCGCCTGCAGCTGAACCGGAAGAGCCGGATATCCCGGACTACCTCCTGAACCCCGGCATGGCCATGCCGGTCGTTATGGTGGACGGTGTGGCCTATATCGGCGTGCTGGAGATTCCTGCGCTGGAGTTGACGCTTCCGGTCACGGGTGAGTGGAGTTATGACCGCCTGAAAATCGCCCTCTGCCGCTACGCGGGTTCGGCGTATCTTGACAATCTGGTCATCATGGGCCATAATTATCCGGCGTTTTTCAAAAACCTCGGCGATCTGCGCCCCGGCGACGAGATTCGCTTCACGGATGCGGACGGAAACGTCTTTTCCTACACGGTCGCGGATCTTGAACAGCTGCGCGCCTCACAGGTCGAAGACATGATCACAGGCGACTGGGATCTGACGCTCTTCACCTGTACGCCCGGCGGCCAGCTGCGCATTGCAGTCCGCTGTATCCGCGCGGCTGAATAAAATAAACCAATCTGGTCTGGAAAAACAGAGCCCCCCGTCCTGCGCAGGACGGGGGGCTTGTGCTGTGATTTATTATTTTATTTAGTCAGGTACCGGTGCAGCAAAACGGCAACCTCGGCGCGGTTCGCGCCGGTCTGGGGATTCAGCTTTGCACCGTTTCCCTTGAGATAACCGCAGCCGACAGCCCAGCGCATCGCATCGACGGCGTAGGCACTGACATCGGCAGCATCCGTATAGCTGCGCAGGCTTGCGGATGCGGCGGGCTTGCCGGAAAGCCGATAGAGGATGGAAGCCAGCTGCTCACGCGTGACAGGCTGCTTCATGCAGAATTCCGTCTCGCTTACGCCGCCTGCAACGCCGTTCTTCCATGCCCAAACGATTGCGTCGTAAGCGTAATCTGTTTCCGAAACGTCTGTGAACGGGATGCTCGTGTCAGAGACAGCAGGGGAACCGGCGCTCCGGTACAAAATCAAAATCAGATCGCCGCGCGTCATGCTGCCGCGCCAGTTGAAGGTTGACTTGTCCGCACCCTGAATGAGCCCGTATTCGTTCATAAAATCGACGGCATCCGCTGCCCATGCGCAGGTTCCTGCATTCACGTCCGAGAAGACGGAGGAGGACTGTTTTGTCGCAACGCGGATGGTCAGTTCGCCCGTTCCAAGCTGCGTACCGCCCGCATCATAGGCGGTATAGGTAAGCTTCAGCTGCGAAGCGCAGTCCGCTGCCGGGAGAAAGTAAAGCGCGTCAAGAAGCAGGCCTGATTTTCCGGTGTCCGCCAGATAAAACCGGTCCTGTGCATAGTGGACAGTCGTGTACGCGCTGCCTGCAACACTGCTGAAGTCTTTCAGCAGCCGTCCCACGCCAGCTTCCGGCTGCTGGAAGCTGACACAGACTGCATCCGGATATTGCTGCGCGATCTGTCCGGCAGCGTCCAGTGTTTTCAAAAATGCGCCGGAGGCGGTGACGGTGCTGTCGCCGGAGACGGTGACGGCGGCGCTGCCTGCAAAGCGCGTTCCGTCAGTTCCGACGGCGGTAAAGGGGATGCGGACGGTATAACGGGTGCGGCAGGAACCGGTCAGATAGGTCAGTGCATCGAGATCAATCTGGGAGAAGCTTGCCTGATAATAGCAGGCGTCCGTATCGGACAGCGCCTGCCCGCCTTCTGCTGAGGTATAGAGTGCGCCGAACATGGAAGTGCTGCCGGAGGCACTCAGATCATAGGTCTTGCCGCCCATTACAGCCGTTGCACGGGACAACTCAAACATGACGTAATCCAGCGTTTCGCCAGGCTTTCCCTTGCCGGAAAACGCCTTGCTGAAATCGTTTTCGGAGAAGCGGACGCTGCCGCCAAAGCCGGCTGCATACTCGACACTGATGTTCTGTACGGCAGCCGCAGCTGTAATTGTAACAAACGCGCCGCCGGCAGCATACGTTTTGCCGCCTACGGTCACGCAGATGTTCAGCGGAAGCTGCACAGAAGAACCGCTTACGCCGCCCGCCTTAGTCAGCAGTTCGAGGCTCGACGAGGACGAACCGGCGGCCAGCGCCGTTGTAACCGGCTTGCCGTCACTTTCGCCTCGGAATGCGGCTACCCCCTCGCGGTAGGCTTCCCAAGTGATATCCGCGCCGCCGCCGAGGTATTCGCTCCATTCGCCGTCTGCCTCATCACAGCTGTAGACCGTGGCGGAAACAATGGTCGTGCTGCCCGCCGTGACGACCGCCGGGGCGGCGCTGACGGCAATTTTATAGGCTTCTGAACTGTTGCCTGCAAGTGCCGCCGGAATCAAAGCGGCCAGTACCGCGCATGCCAGAAGCAGCGCGGAGATCCTTTTCCAAACCTGTTTCATACCGGTACACCTCTTTCCGCAGCAAAGCGCCGCAGTATTTGTGATTTGAATCCAGTTTACCGTATCTTTTTGAAATTGCAATACTTTTGTAAATAATTCAGATTTTTTTCACAACTTGCTCCGCCAGCATCAGGCGAGGCGGAGTGACGCACAGGTGTGCAAGAATGGAGATTATAGAAGATTGGGCATAATGTACAAAAATATATATTAAAATTGCAACTTTATTCACGAAAATGTAAAAAACGCTTGACGCTTGGAAAAGAAAGCCTTATAATATGGCTATCAATTAAAACGTTTTCATTGAAATAGGAGCAGTCATGGCCATTGCGCACACAGAACAGGAGAATAGACGTGCCACCATGAAGGACGTCGCGCGCCGCGCAGGTGTCACGATCGGGACAGTCTCGCATGTCATCAACGGCACTGCACCCATCTCTGAGGAAACGACCGCCCGTGTGCGTGAGGCGATCCGCGAACTCAACTATGTACCGAATCTGGCTGCGCGCCACATGCGCCGGAAGGAAAAGCGGCAGATCGGCCTGCTGATCCCCAAGCTTGACAATAATTTCTACGCCCGCATTGCCAGCGTTCTGATGGAGGACGCATATCAGGAGGACTATACCGTCCTGATGCTGAGTTATGAATATTCCAGTGAAAAGGAAAAGCGCGGACTGGTCAATATGGTGCAGAATGATACGGAAACCATCGTCATTGTCAACGGCGAGGACGATGAGAACAGCATCCGCAAGCTGGTCGCAAGCGGCGTTCATGTTATTCTTGCCGACCGCCGCAGCACCATTCCGGGCACATCTTATATTGCCTATGACAACCATCAGGTTCTGCTCGAAACGATTGGATTTCTGAAGCAGAAGGGCTATCAGAGCATCGGATTTCTCTCCGAGCCGCCCAATATCAGCAACTTGTCCGACCGCTTCGCGGCCTATCAGAAGGGCCTTTCCCAGTATGGATATCCCTTCCGGCCAGAGCATGTGTTCATTTCCGATACCTTCCGCGAGGACCACTTCGGCAACGGCTGCCGGTATATGGAGCAGCTGCTGCGCACCCATGCGCGGCACGAACTGCCTGAGGCGTTCATCGTCTCGTCAGATATGCTGGCTGTCGGCGTGATGAAAGCCATACAGGAGGCGGACTATCGCATTCCGGAGGATTTTGCGATCGTCGGCTTCGACAATCTCCAGATTTCCGCCTGCGTTCAGCCGCCGCTCACCACAGTCTGTCAGGACCGGGCGCGGCTCGGCCATGAGATCTGGGAGCAGGCCAAAGCATGGCATGAGGGGCGGACACCGCAGAACGTCGTGCTCGGACAGTCGCTTATCATACGAGACTCCTGTTGAACAATTTGGAATTAAAACGATCTGACCAACGGATCAGCTAGAAAGAATGGATGGAAGGAGGATTCACGGAGGTCAGCACGTTTTAAGAATACACATTTACAGCACTAAAAATGGAAAGGACGGTTCATTCAAATGAAAAAGATCCTCGCATTGCTCCTGGCGCTGTCGATGCTCCTGTGTCTGGCAGCTTGTGCAGGTACCACGACTGCAAAGACCGAAGAAACCAAAACAGAAACTGCAAAGTCCGACAAGGATTACGAGATTGTCGTCGTCCCGAAGGATGCCTCGAACCCCTGGTTCGTCCGTATGGACACCGGCGTCAAGGAATACGCCGCAGAAACTGGGCTGAACGTCTATCAGAAGGGCACTGACGTCATCGATGCCACCAAGCAGGCCCAGCTTGTGCAGGACCTCATCGCGCAGGGTGTTGACGCCATCTGCGTCGTTCCGGTTGACCCCGAATCCCTTGAGCCCGTTCTCAAGCAGGCCAGAGAAGCTGGCATCGTCGTCATCGCGCACGAGGGCGCCAGCCTGACCAACGTGGACTATGACATTGAAGCGTTCTCCAACTCCGGCTATGGCGCGTTCATCATGGACAACCTCGCCGAAGCCATGGGCGAAGAAGGCCTCTACACCACCATGGTCGCTGACGTGACCAACGCTTCCCACAACGAATGGGCCGACGCTGCCGTCGCGCACCAGAAGGAAAAGTACCCCAACATGACGCTGCTCGAGGAAGAGCCGAGAGTCGAATCCCACGACAACGGCGACACCGCCTACAACGTTGCGAAGGAACTGTTCAAGAAGTATCCGGATCTGAAGGGCATCATGGGCACCTCCTCCTTCGACGCCCCGGGCATCGCAAGAGCCATTGAAGAACTCGGCCTCATCGATAAGGCGTTCACCTCCGGTACCGGCATGCCTGCCGACAACGCAGAGCTGCTGAAGAGCGGCGTTGTCAAGTCCCTGACGCTGTGGGATCCGGCTATCGCCGGCAAGGCTATGATCAGCCTGGCGCTGAAGGTCCTCAACGGCGAAGAGATTGGCGCGCCTGTTGATCTGGGTGTTGACGGCTACACCGCCATGACCTTCCGCGAGGGCAGCACCACCGTCCTCGAGGGCGAGGGCTGGGTCGTCATCGACGCAGAGAACGTTGATTCGTTCGGCTTCTAAATCAAGGATTCCGAATCTGTAGTGCAAAGAGGGCCGCATCCGCGGCCCTCTATACCCAAGCTGCAATCGGACAGAAGGAGGAATACCATTGGCTGAATACTTACTGCGGGCGCTGGATATCAAGAAATACTTTGCCGGCGTCAAAGCGCTCGACGGCGTTTCGCTGGAGATCCGTCCGGGCGAGATCCATTGCCTGGCCGGTGAAAACGGCTGTGGCAAGTCCACGCTGATCAAGATTATTTCCGGTGTTTATCAGCGCGATTCCGGTACCATCGAATTTGAGGGCCGGCCCCTGCAAAAGATCACGCCGCTTTCCGCCATTGAAAGCGGCATTCAGGTCATTTATCAGGACTTCTCCATTTTTCCGAACCTGAGCGTCATGGAGAATCTGGCGATCAACAGTCAGCTGGTCGCAAAAAAGAAATTTGTAAACTGGAAAGATATGCGCACGATCGCGGAGCAGGCAGTTGCGCGGATCGGCTTCACAGTCGATCTGGACGCCAGACTGGGTGAACTTTCTGTCGCGGAAAAACAGATGGTTGCCATCTGCCGTGCGCTGATGTTCAACGCGAAACTCATCATCATGGATGAGCCGACGACCGCCCTGACCCGGAAGGAGGTTCAGGCGCTTTTCCGCGTCATTCTGCAGCTGAAGGAACAGGGGATCGCCATTCTGTTTGTCAGTCATAAGCTGGACGAGGTCTTTGAAATCTCTGAGCGCTTTACCGTTTTCCGCAGCGGAAAGCTGACGGCTACAGGCAACACGGCGGAGTTGGACAATAAAAAATTCACCTACTATATGACCGGCCGCGAATTTGAAGAAAAGACGTTCCAGCCCTCCGGCCTGTCTGACGAGCCGCTGCTTGAGGTGCGCAATTTGGCGCTTCCCGGCAGCTATGAGGACATCAGCTTCTCGCTGCGCGGCGGCGAGATCCTCGGCGTCACGGGCCTTCTCGACTCTGGACGGACGGAACTTGCGCTGTCCTTGTTCGGCATCCGCCCTGCCCAGTCCGGCGAGATCCGCATCCACGGAAAGCCGACCGTGATCAAAAGCCCTCGTGCTGCGATTGAAAACGGCATTGGTTTCGTGCCGGAGGACCGTCTGAGCGAGGGCCTGTTCCTTTCGCAGAGCATCGCGGACAATATCGTAATCTCCGAAATCGACGATCTGACGAAAAAAGGTCTTGTCGATGCGCAGAAGACGAATGAGGAAATTGACTGCTGGGTCAAGGAACTGGCCATTGCCACGCCCAATCCGGCAAACGCCGCCTCCACGCTCTCCGGCGGCAACCAGCAGAGGATCGTGCTTGCCAAGTGGCTGGCCTGCCGCCCGCAGATTCTGGTTCTGAACGGCCCGACGGTCGGCGTTGACATCGGCTCGAAGCACGATATCCACGCGATCTTACAGTCGCTGGCCGGAAAGGGTATGGCGGTCATCATTATTTCCGATGACCTGCCGGAACTGCTGGAAAACTGCTCGCGCATTATGATTCTGAAGGACGGCCGCATCGTGGACGAACTGACGGCGGATGAAGCGAGCGAAAAGCAGATCCTGAGCAAGATGCTGTAAGGGGGTGGGGGAAGTGCAGAAGACTATAAAAAAGCTGTTTCGTCAGAATGAAACCTATGTATTTTTGATCCTGCTCGCCCTGTCATTTTTGATTCAGGTGCGCTCAGGCCAGTTCTATACGTCTAATAACATCGTCGATATCGCCTCGGCTATGATCGTGCCGGGCCTGTTCGCCGTGGGCGAGTTTCTCGTCATTTTGTCCGGCGGCATCGACGTTTCCTTCCCGGCGCTTGCATCGCTGACGGCATATGCGACCACAAAGCTGTTTTTGAATCTGGATTATCAGGGAAGCGTTCTGCTCCCCATGCTGATGGCCATCGTCATCGGCGCGGTTCTCGGCATGTTCAACGGCTTCTTTGTCAGCTTCCTGCGCCTGCCCGCTATGATCGTGACGCTTGGCACTGCCAGCGTCTTCAAGGGCATCATGCAGGGCACGCTCGAATCGAAGCAGCTGGCTGTGATCCCGGCTGGCATGAAGGCCTTCGGCAAGCAGGCCATCTATACTGCGACAAACCCCGTCAGTGGCCTGTCGTCCAAGCTTCCGGCGGCATTTCTGGTGTTTGTTGGCGTTTTGCTCCTCACGTTCCTTGTGCTGCGCTATACCATGTTCGGCCGGGGCATCTACGCCATTGGCGGCAACGAATCTGCAGCCTATAACGCGGGCTTCGCCGTCAAGCGGACAAAGTTCCTGCTGTACCTGTTTGCAGGCGTGATCGCCAGCGTCGCGGGTATTATCCGCGTGTGCATGATGCAGCAGTGCCACCCGACCAATATGCTCGGCATGGAGATGAACATCGTCGCGGGCGTCGTGCTCGGCGGCACGGCCATCGTCGGCGGCAAGGGCACGCTGACCGGCTGCGTGCTCGGTACGCTGCTGATTGTGCTGGTGGAAAACTCCATGATCCTTATCGGCGTTCCGGTCGTCTGGAAGGACGTGTTTGTCGGCCTCCTGATCGTCATCGGTACCGCCGTCAGCGCGTATCAGGCGACGCACTCCGGCACGAAGCGCCGCACCAGAACGCAGGCAAAGGAGGCGCAGCATAATGGCTAATACAAAGCTGTCCGCAAAGCGCGGACTGAAAATGGACACGCATATTCGACGCCTGCTCATCATCATGGTCTGCTGGTTCATATTCATGGGCATCATGAAGGGCCGTAAATTCTATTCTGTCGTCAATTTCCAGACCATGTTTGCACAGTTCCCGGAATTCGGCCTCATGTCGCTTGGTGTTATGGTCTGTATGATCTCAAGCGGCATTGACCTCTCCACGGTCGGCGTGGCCAATATGACCTCCATCACCATGGCGCTGCTTATGCGCCGTATTGCAAACGGCGGAAGCGACCTGAGTCCTGTCTGGGTTCTGCCGATTTTCACGCTTGCGCTTTTGATTGGTGCGGCTGCGGGGCTTCTGAACGGTGTTCTGATCGCCAAGCTGAAGATCCCGCCAATCCTTGCTACGCTCGGCACGGGCGAACTGTTTTCCGGCATCGGCATTGTCTTGACTGGCGGCAGTGCCATCAGCGATTTCCCAGCAACCTATGCCTATCTTATCAATAATCGCATCGCGGGCATCCCCGTGCAGTTTTTGATCTTCGCTGCCGGCGCGGCTATTCTCTGGTTCCTGCTGAGCAGAACGACATACGGCAAAAAGCTGACCCTGCTCGGCAGCAGTGAAAATGTTGCGCGCTTCAGCGGCCTGAACGTCGATTGGATCCTCGTAAAGACCTATTTGATCTCAGGAATCTACGCGGCGGCGGGCGGTATGATTATGCTGGCAAACTATAATTCCGCGCGTGCGGACTACGGATCGAACTATACCCTGCAGTGCATCCTGATCGTTGTGCTCGGCGGTGTTAGCCCAAATGGTGGCAAGGGCAAGATCGGCGGCGTTCTGCTTTCGATTTTCCTGGTACGCGCGCTGGAAACCGGCTTGAACCGGTTCCCGCAGATCAGCAGCTACTATATCTCCCTCGTCTGGGGTGCAGTTCTGCTGCTGGTCATGGTTCTGGATTATCTGAACGAGCATAAAAGAATTAAGGCATGAAAGGCGGAAAACAAATGGAAAGACGCAGATTCGGGCAGGTCGGCCGGTTAAAGCCGGAGAAGCGGGACGAATATGTCCGCCTCCACGCAGAGGTCTGGCCGGACGTATTGAACATGATCACGGCATGCAATCTTGAGAATTACTCGATCTTTATCCGCGGCAACGTTGTTTTCTCGTATTTTGAATATACGGGCACGGATTACGAAGCGGATATGGCAAAGATGGCTGCCGATGAAACCACGCAGCGCTGGTGGCGCTGCACAAGACCCTGCTTTGAGGTCTATGACGAGGCCTGCGAAGAGGCGTTCTATACCGATATGGATTCTATTTTCTATTTAAAATAATAAGGAGGCTGCACCATGAAAACGATCAAGGACAAGCAGATTCTGGTCGGCGCGGACTTTGCAGGCTTCCCCCTTAAGGAAGCGGTCGTCGCGCATCTAAAAAAGAAGGGCTGGACAGTGACGGACGTCGGTGTCCGCACGGGCGATGAGGAGGATACCGACCTCATGTTCCACCGCATTGGCCTGCATGTCGGTGCGATGATCTCCGAGGGCGAGTTTGAGCGTGCGCTCATCTTCTGCGGCACCGGTATGGGCATCCACATCGCGGCCAGCAAGTGCCCCGGTGTTCACGCTGGTGTCGTGGAGAGTGTCCCAGCTGCGCTGCGCGCTATCACCGGCAACGGCGTCAACGTTCTGGCCATGGGCGCGTTCTATGTTGCACCGCAGATGGGCAAGGATATTGCCGACGCGTACCTGAGCCACAATCTCGGCGACGGCTACGAATGGTGGCCGAATTTCTACGAGTTTCACAAGCTTGCCATCGACGAATTGAATGCGTTTGATTATGAAGCTTATAAGGCCAACGGTTTCAAACTCGAGCATCTGGGCGACTATCCCCTCGAACTTATGGACAACCCTAATACCTGATCGCAAAGCCGCCGCTCATCCGAGCGGCGGCTTTTTGCTGAAAGCAATGCGCCCCCTCCGCGAGCAGCAGTACAAACACTGCCGGACGCAGAGGGGGCGTACTGTTACCGTCCCCGGTGCTTTTCCTTTCGTTTCTGCTGCCTGCGGTCAAACTTCAGCTGCTTTTCCGCGTCCCGCTGTTTGCGGGTGCGTGTTTCTCGTTCCAGCTTCTGTTCCTCCCGCTGCAGCTGCAATGCCTGCTGTGCCTTTGTTCCGACGCCGCCGGAGGAAGTCCTTCGGATTTCCCTCTGCATACGCTTCGGATTTGCCGCATCCTGCCTGACAGCTGCCGCAACAGCCGGACTGAATCGGAGCCGCGCGTAGTTTTTCAGCACATACGAAAATACATCATAGTCCTTCGGTTCTGCGCCAAATGTGACCTTGCAGACCGAGAGCGTCCCGCCCTCAAACCGCTCGAACACCCCGACCCAGAACGGCGCCTCAAAAAATACCGTTAGCCTTGTCAAATCACTGTCCATTACGAAACCCTCCATGAGGAACCTCTAATCCAATGCCTTTCGGCCTTCGCCGGGTCTTTTGACCCAATCCTGCGGTATGAAAACTTGAAATACACAAAGTACTCCTGCGTTTTCATGTCTTGTCTTGGGGCAAAATCTCTCGCCGAATGCGTTCAGTCATTGAATCAGCGTTTCCTTTTTATTTTCACAGGAACGGACGACCCGGAGGGGAGGGTTACTTACCTGCGCCGAAGTGCAGACGGCTGGGCTACCTACCAGCTCTGGCAAGGCCGAAGGCCTCGCGTTGCGTTTTTATCCTGTGCGCGGCAGCCGAACGAACGTCTGCCGCCTGCACCCATAGTACCAGAAAAATGCTGATAAATCCAGTGCCAAGAAAAAATCCGCCTCAGTCTGTCTGCGTGTAATCCTGAAGCGCTTTCTGAAGCGCGGCAAGCGCTTTTTTCTCAATCCGCGACACATACGACCGGCTGATACCACACTTTGCAGCGATCTCCCGCTGCGTCAGCGGCGTCCGGTCGCCGAGGCCGTAGCGCAGCGTTACGACCATTCGCTCACGCTCCGACAAAACCTCGTCCATGACCTCGTACAGCTTTTTGTACGTCTGCCGTGTGCTCAAGTCCTCGAACAGATCCTCATCCGAGCACAAAACGTCCATCAGCGACAACGCGTTCCCGTCTTTTCCTGTCTCAATACAATCCGAAAGCGAAACATCCCCCGCTGTTTTCTTCATCGAACGAAAGTACATCAGAATTTCATTTTCTACACACCTGGCTGCATATGTCGCAAGCCGTGCCCCCTTGCTGGAGTCAAAGGTCGAGATACCCTTGATAAGCCCGATCGTGCCGATTGAGATCAGGTCTTCCTGATCGGCGGACTGCGAATAGTATTTTTTCATAATGTGTGCCACCAGGCGGAGATTACGTTCAATCAAAATGTTGCGGGCCTCCAGATCGCCTTCGGCGCTGCGTTTTAAGTACATGCGCTCCTCTTCGGCGGTGAGCGGCTTCGGGAACGAGCCACCGCCGGAAATGCGCAGCGATGTGAGCATGCTGCTGAGCATCAGCCAGACTGCTGCGGAAAGCATGGGCTTTCACCTCCACAGAAAGCCTATGTCCGACCGGCAAGTCCAGATTCCGGTTTGCAAATATTTCGGGATATGGTATGATGGAGAAAAAGGAGGATGCGTGATGAGACGGTTTCTGCTTCGGCCGGTGTGGCTGGCCATTTTGATATGCGTTCTGGTTCCGACGGCTGCTCTGGCAGCGGAACCGGCAGAGCCTCTGACGGTGCGGGCCGTGTTTGAAGGGCAGCTGCCGCTTGCCGGAATGCGGTTTGACGCGTATCGGGTTGCAGACCGTTCCAGCGACGGGACGTGGAGCCTTGGGCCGCGCTTGCGCGTGTACTGGAGAGGGTGGCCTTGATGGATGAAGCCTGCCTGCCGGATGACTCCGCAGAGACGGACGAAGAAGGTGCGGCGGTCTTTGACGCGCTGGAGCCCGGTCTGTATCTGATGAGCGGGCAGAGCGTCTGCGTGAACCGGCAGATTTATACGCCATCACCGCTGCTGATCGTCTGCCCCACGGAGTGCGAGGCAGAGATGGAACTGACCTGCAGTCCGGAAAAGGCGGATTATTCCGTCCAGATCGTCTGGGACGATGAAAAGACGCCGGAGCAGCGGCCGGGATCGCTGACTGTCCAGCTGATGTGCGACGGAAAAGCCTATGGCCGCCCGGTTCTTTTATCCGAAAAACAGGACTGGCGGTATACATGGAGCAGTCTGCCCACGGCACATTACTGGGTGCTTGCGGAGCAGGCCGTTCCCGGCTACCTCGACGCAGAGGTGCAGAAAGAGGGGACAGCCTTCCGCATGACCTATGCCGCAGCGCAGCTGGAACCGGAGCCTCAGCCGGAGACCGAGGAAGCGCCAGAAACCGGAAATCGCGGCTGGCTGGCGGTGGCGGTGCTCGTGCTGCTCGCTGCAGCAGGACTAATTTTGCGAAAAACACGGAAAAAATCAAAAAAAGCTTGACTGTAAACCTGCTTGATACTGTACGCTGAGGGCAGGAGGGATGTATATGACGATCAAGGAGGTCGAAACACTGTCTGGTCTGCCGCGGGCCAACATCCGGTATTACGAATCGGAAGGGCTGATCGCGCCCAAACGGGCGGAGAACGGCTACCGGGAATATTCACAGGCCGACATCGATGTGCTGCTGCGCGTGAAGCTGCTGCGGGCGCTCGGCCTGCGCATCGATACGATTAAATCACTTGCGGCGGGAACGCTCACGCTGGAGAGCGCGCTCGATGCACAGCTGGAGGAACTGCGTGCCGAGCAGGAGAACCTGGATGCTGCCGGACGTGTCGCCGCGGGACTTCGGCAGACGCACGCGGAATTTTCCACGCTCGACGCGGCGGGCTATCTCGGAGAACTCCTTGCCGCGTCCCAGACCGCGCTGCGGCAGGACGTGAAGCCGTATGTCCATGCGCCGGTGCGGCGGTACATCGCACGCAGCTTTGATCTTCTGCTGTGCTCGTTGCCCTGGTATCTGGTGCTGCAAGTCGCAGGCGTGGACACCAAGGCGAGACTGGCTTCTATCTGGCTGAGCATACTCGGTATGGCGGTGATGCTCGTGCTTGAGCCGCTGTTTCTGCATCTGTTCGGCACGACGCCCGGCAAATGTCTCATGGGCCTGCGCGTGACGGATGAAAACGGGAAGACGCTGCCGCTTGCCGCTGCGTGGGGGCGAACATGGCGTGCCCTGTGGTATGGGTTCGGTTTCTCTATCCCAATCTACAGCATTGTCCGCCTCTATACCAGCTGGAAGGCCGAGCAGGCCGGGCAGCCGCTCGAATGGGAGGACGGCAGTGAACTGCGGGCTGTGCCATGGAAAGCGTGGCGCGTTGCGGCGTGGGCCGCGGCGGTTCTGGCGTTGCTGGCCGCAACGGTGCTTGTGGGCCTCAAAACCTACCAGCCGACGTATACAGGTGATCTGACCGTGCGGCAGTTTGCGGACAATTACAACTACATTCACAGCACGGAGGGCTTTCTGAGCCGGGAACTGTATGACGACGGCACATGGGCGCCCACAACACAGCTTGGCTTCAAGGTTATCCATCACACGAAAAGCGTTCCGAATCTCAGCTACACGACAAAGGACGGCAGCCTGATCGGAATTTCTCTGCACATGGGGGCGGAAACCTGCACCGGCTCTGTCTCAGGTCTGCCGCTCCGCGAACTCTATCTGACCATTCTAGCCTTTGACGGCGCACGGCGTTCTGCTTCTGCCGATGAGGCGCTTACCGCTGCCGCGCAGCAGCTTCTGGACGAGCCGCTACAGGAACTTCACACGCAGGCTGCAGGCTATCGAATCGACTATTCGCTCACAATAACAGGTTTCACCGGTTTTGCCTCCGACGGCTCACTGGAACTCCCGCAGAACGCGACCGGAAGCTATACTCTGTCCTTCGATATCCGGAAGCTGGATGAGTAACGCGACAGTTGTAGGGGCCGATGCCCACATCGGCCCGGCAGAATGCACTGTTTTTATGGAACTCTTCGGCGAATCCGTAACTTCCCGGCGGGTCGATGTGGGCATCGCCCCTACGAACAGGTGGGCAGCTGCCTGCTGCCTGACCTCTCTGGCGCTCCCGCGCCAGTGCACGATATGAAGCTTGCCGGACAATAAAAGGAGCACACTATGACCATCAAAGACATGGAACTACAGACCGGGCTTGCGCGGGCGAATATCCGCTATTATGAAGCTGAGGGCCTGATTTCGCCGGAGCGGGCGGAGAATGGCTACCGGGAGTATTCGCAGGAGGATGCTGAAACGCTGCTGCGCGTGAAGCTGCTGCGGGCGCTCGGCCTGACGGTCGGGCAGATCAAGGCGATCGTGCGCGGCGAAACAGAGCTGGATGCGGCGCTTTCCGCGCGTATTGCGGCTATACAGAAGGAAAAGGCGGCACTTGACCGGGCGGGGGAGATCGCCGGACGGCTCCGGCAGGCGCATGCGCAGTTCCGGACGCTCGACGCAAGGCCGTATCTGGATGAAATGCAGACCGAGCGCGTGCTCGAACGCGATACGCTTCCGAAGGAGCATTTTCCGTGGCAGCGCTTCTTCGCGCGCCTGCTCGACGGCCAGATCTACCGGACGCTGTGGATGCTGCTCCTGCCGGCTCTTGGCTTCAACATGCTGAAAAACAGCCGGGGCGGCATGCTGTTTCTGGAGCTTCTGACGCTCGGCACGATGTTCCTGCTGGAGCCGCTGCTGCTGTCCCGGTTTGGCACGACGGCGGGCAAATGGCTCTTCGGCCTGCGCGTGACAAGCCCGGACGGCAGAAAGCTGACCTACGCGGAGGGGCGGGAGCGCACGGCGTACCTGTTCTGGTACGGAATCCGGCTGAATCTGCCGTTTTTCCGCCTGTACCGCCTGTATGTCAGCTATACCGACGAGCAGCAGGGGAAGGCGCTTCCGTGGGAGGACGGCTCCGAGCAGACCATCCGCGATCACGCCGGATGGCGCTTTGCGGCGGCAGCTGTGCTTGCTGCGCTGCTGATCGCGGGCGGCGTGCTGCGCGTACTGCTGCCGGTCGGCCCGGTTTACCGCGGGGAGCTGACTGTTGCGCAGTTCGCGGAAAATTACAACACGATCCTGCGTCAGTTCGGGGACTATGATGTTGAATTGGACGAAAACGGCCGTTGGAAGGAAGAATCGAGCTTTCAATCGAACGGCGGGACAACGATCATCCTGTTTAACGACCGCCTGCCGCAGCTTGAATACCAGACGGAAAACGGTGTTCTGACGGGCATTGTCTACCATGCGGAGGGCGGCGAAGCGGATAGCTGGTTAAGCATCCCGTCCGGCTCCGTGATGCAGTACGCCCTGTTTGCATTCGCCGGAGCAGAGAAGGGCCATATCCTGCTCGATAAGCCCCTGCAGGAGGCTGCGTCCGAGCTGTCCAACTGCGTATTTTCCGAATACCACACCGTCGTGGACGGCGTCGCAGTCGATTATACCTATACCGACACCATAACCGATTCTGTGCGGACGCAGTACAGCTATACCCTCACGCTGCGCAGGGTGCAGAGGTAACAATATCAGCACTGGCGCGCCAGCACCCCGGCTCCCCTTTCAGGGGAGCCATTTTCTGCCCGCCGTGTCCGGCAGGGGAGGGGGATGCAAAGTGCTCCCACAAAAAACAACGCAATCCCGCATCGGAAAGTGGGATTTGTCGTTGACACTTTGGGATTCTTGCGATACAATAAGGTGAAATCAATACAAACCAACACAATCCCATTTTTGGTTGGATGATTTATGCAAGGTAAATGCAAGAAAGGAATGGAACGTATGAAAACGAAAGCTGTCCGTATCCATGGCAAAATGGACCTCCGCCTGGAGGAGATCGAACTCCCGCAGGTTGGCCCGGACGATGTTCAGGTGAAGGTCATTTCCGACTCGATCTGTATGTCAACCTACAAGGCCGCAGTTGAGGGCGAGGAGCACAAGCGCGTCCCAAATGATGTTGCAGAGCATCCCACGATCGTTGGCCATGAATTCTGCGGCGTGATCACCGAGGTCGGCGAAAACTGGAAGAATAAGTACAAGCCCGGTCAGGGCTTCGCCATCCAGCCTGCCCACTTCTACAAGGGCTCCCAGATGGCCCCCGGCTATTCCTATCAGTACTGCGGCGGCGACAGCCAGTATTCCAACATCCCCATCGAAACGCTGCTGACCGACAATCTTCTGACGTATAATTCCGATACCTATTTCTACGGCTCTCTGGCAGAACCGATGAGCTGCATCATCGGCACGTTCCACGCCATGTACCACACCAAACCCGGCTCCTATGAGCATCAGATGGGTATTGTCGAGGGCGGCAAGATGGCAATGCTTGCTTCCGTCGGCCCCATGGGCCTCGGCGCGATCGACTATGCGCTGCACTGCGACCGCCGTCCGAGTCTGCTTGTCATTACCGATATTGATGATGCCAGACTCGAACGCGCCCAGAGCATCTACACCGTTGAGCACGCGAAGGAAATGGGTGTTGAACTGCACTATGTCAACACGGCCAAGCCCGGCTGCGATACCAACTATCTGCGTGAACTCTCCGGCGGCACTGGTTATGATGATGTGATCTGCTTTGCACCGGTTCGTCCCGTCGTTGAGCAGGCCGGCGATATCCTTGGTTTCGACGGCTGCCTCAACTTCTTTGCTGGCCCGACCAACAGCCAGTTCAAGGCGGAATTCAACTGGTACAACGTCCATTATCTCTACACCCATGTGGTCGGCACCTCCGGCGGCAATACCAGCGACATGAAGGAAGCCATTGAGATGATGACCTCCGGCAAGATCAACCCAGCTGCCATGATCACCCACATCGGCGGTCTGAACGCTGTTGTCGATACCGTTCTGAACCTGCCGAAGATTCCCGGCGGCAAGAAGCTGATCTACACCCAGATCGAACTGCCCCTGACGGCAATCGCCGATTTCGGCAAACTGGGCGAAACAGATCCGCTGTTTGCAAAGCTTGACGAGATCACCAAGCGCCACAACGGCCTATGGAGCGCGGAAGCGGAAAAGTATCTGCTGGCCAACAAATAATTTATTGAAATAAAATAGGAGTGAAACACTTATGGCAGAAGGCGTATTGATGCCCAAGGAAGGCATAACAGTCGAATCTTGCATCATTGGCGAGTGGAAGAAGAACGTCGGCGATCAGGTAAACGTCGGCGACATCCTCTTCACCTATGAAACCGACAAGGCGGAATTTGAATGCGAATCCACCGCAGCCGGTACCCTGCTTGAAAAATTCTACGAAGACGGCGACGAGGTTCCGTGCCTGGTCAACGTCTGCGCCATCGGCAATCCCGGTGAGGACACCTCCGCGCTGAAGAACGCGCCCGCAGCCTCCGCTGCTCCCGCTGCCGCTGCAGCAGAAGCGCCCAAGGCGGCTGCTCCCGCTGCCGCAGCTGCTCCCGCGGGTCCCTGCGCGCAGGCCGTTATCATGCCGAAGGAAGGCATCACGGTCGAGTCCTGCATCATCGGCGAGTGGAAGAAAGACGTCGGTGATTCCGTCAATGTCGGCGATGTCCTCTTCTCTTACGAAACCGACAAGGCGGAGTTCGATTGCGAGTCCACCGCAGCCGGCACGCTTCTTGCAAAATTCTATGAAGACGGCGACGAGGTTCCGTGCCTTGCAAACGTCTGCGCCATCGGCAATCCTGGCGATGCGTTTGAGTTCCTGAAGCCCGGTGCAGAAGTTCCGGCTCCCGCAGCTGCTCCTGCCGCAGAAGAAGCGGCCCCCGCAGCTGTTGCCGCGCCTGCCGCCGCAGCCGAGTTCAAGGCTATTTCTCCGCGCGCCATGGCCAAGGCTGTCGCAAACAATGTCAACCCGGCTCTCGCCACCGGCACCGGCCCCAACGGCCGCATCATCGAACGCGATATTGACAAGCTGCTCGCCTCCGGCGCAGCCGCTGCATATGCTGCTCCCACCGCAGCTGCTCCCGCAGCCGCTGAATTTGAAGACGTCAAATGGAGCCCCGTGCGCAAGGCAACGGCCAAGTCCATGACCAAGAGCCTTTCCACTATGGCGCAGCTTACGCAGCAATATTCCTTCGATGCAACCCAGATTCAGGCCTACCGCGCTATGCTCAAGCCGCTCGACGCGCCCATGGGCAAGGTCAGCCTGAATGACATGGTCATGTTCGCCGTTGCAAAGACCATCAAGTCCTGCCCGGATCTGAACGCCAACGTCCTCGAAGAGAACGTCGTCCGTCACTTCAACACCGTCAACCTCGGCTTTGCCTGCGATACCCCGCGCGGTCTGATCGTCCCCACGATCTTTAACGCCGACCAGATGACGCTGCTCGAACTCTCCATGGAAGCCAAGAGACTTGCGGCAGAGGCCCGCGAAGGCAAACTCAGCCCCGATTACATGTCCGGCGCGACCTTCACCATCTCCAACATCGGCTCGTTCGGCTGCGAGGCGTTCACGCCCGTTATCAACCCGCCTCAGACCGGCATTCTCGGCGTCTGCAACATCCAGACGAAGATCAAGTCCGCGAAGGACGGCGTCATCGAGACGTACCCGGCCATGGGCCTGTCTTTGACCTTCGATCACAGAGTCATCGACGGCGCACCCGCTGCGCGCTACATGAGCGAACTGTGCAAGAGCCTTGAGAACTTCATGACGCTGCTTGCCAAGTAAGAGAAAGGAAGGACGAAATTATGCCGAAATCTTTGTATATCGATCCTGTAAAAGTCCGCGAGCCCGGCTATATCCACTTTGAAGATATTCCCGTCTGCCAGTATAACAAGACCATCAAGCAGGAACTGGACGAGGGCAATTACACCAAGGAAGATCTCATCCGCATCTACCGCGATATGGCGATCTGCCGTGAGTTCGAGCACATGCTCACCCTCATCAAGACCCAGGCCAACTATAACGGCGTCGAGACGACCTATCCCGGCCCCGCGCACCTGTCCCTCGGTCAGGAAGCTTCCTGCGTCGGCGAAGCGTACCTTCTGACGAAGGACGACATCACCTTCGGTTCCCACAGAAGCCATTCCGAGATCCTCTCCAAGGGACTCAGCTGCATCAACAAGCTTTCTGACGAAGAACTGATGCAGACCATGGAAAGCTTCCTCGGCGGCAAGACCCTCGCAGCTGTCAAGAAGTTTGCCGATACCAGCGATGTCAAGGAACTTGCCATTCGCTTCCTGCTCTACGGCACCGTTGCCGAGATCTTTGCCCGTGAAAACGGCTTCCATCACGGCATGGGCGGCTCCATGCACGCGTTCTTCCTGCCGTTCGGCATCTACCCCAACAATGCAATCGTCGGCGGTTCCGCTCCGATTGCAACGGGCGCTGCACTGTACCAGAAGAATAACGACAAGAAGGGTGTTGTCGTCTGCAACATCGGCGATGCGTCCCTCGGCTGCGGCCCGGTCTACGAGGCAATGAACTTCTCCGCTATGGATCAGTTCAAGACCCTCTGGGAAGAAGGACGCAAGGGCGGTTTGCCTATCATCTTCAACGTCTTTGATAACTTCTACGGCATGGGCGGCCAGACCATGGGCGAGACGATGGCCTATAACATGCCCGCACGGCTCGGCGCAGGCATCACCCCGAGCCAGATGCACGCCGAGCGTGTTGATGGCTGGAACCCGCTGGCCGTCATCGACGCGTACAAGCGCAAGATGGAACTCATCAAGAACAACGAAGGTCCGGTTCTGCTCGACGTCGTGACCTACCGTCTGGTCGGCCACTCCACCTCGGATCAGAATGCCTACCGCACCAAGGAAGAGATCGAGGATTGGCGCAGCCACGACCCGATCGTCAAGTTCCGCGAGGCTCTCGTAGAAGCAGGCGTCGAGTCCGACGAGTTCTTTGCCAAGCTGCTGCAGGACACCGCTGACCGCATGACCGTGATCTGCCGCGCAGCCGACGACAAGGAGATTTCTCCGTATGTTGACTTCGACAAGAATCCGGACTATTTGGCAAATCTGATGTTCTCCAACGAGCATGTCCGCTCCATGGGCGCGCCCGATCAGAAACTGAACGTCACCGGCCCGAAGGAAAGCTGCAAGCGCTATGCAGACCTCGCCAAGAAGGAGCACTATGCGTTCGATAAGGACGGCAATAAGTTCTCCGACATGAAGGTCTATAACATCCGCGACGCCATCTTTGAGCCGCTGATCAACAAGTATTATGAGGACCCCACGCTTGTCGCCTACGGCGAAGACGTGCGCGACTGGGGCGGCGCTTACGCCGTCTACCGCGGCCTGATGGACGTGATCCCGCACTCCCGCCTGTTCAACTCTCCGATTTCCGAGGCTGCCATTGTTGGCACTGCCGTCGGCTACTGCATGTGCGGCGGCCGCGCGGTCGTCGAGTTGATGTACTGCGACTTCCTTGGCCGTGCAGGTGACGAGGTCTTCAACCAGATGTCCAAGTGGCAGGCTATGTCTGCCGGTATTCTCAAGATGCCGATGATCCTGCGTATGTCCGTCGGTGCAAAGTACGGCGCGCAGCATTCTCAGGACTGGGTCGCCATCGTCTCTCACATCCCCGGCCTGAAGGTCTTCTTCCCGGCTACTCCGTATGAGGCCAAGGGCATTATGCAGGCGGCTCTGAACGGCACCGATCCCTGCGTCATCTTTGAGTCCCAGCGTATCTATGGCAAGGGCGAAGAGTTCCACGAGGGCGGCGTTCCCGCCGAAGAATATGAGTGGGCACCCGGCGCAGTCAATAAGGTCCGCGACGGCAAGGATCTCACCATCCTTACCATCGGCGCAACGCTCTACCGCGCGGTTGACGCAGCCAAGACGCTCTCCGAGAAATACGGCATCGAGGCCGACGTCATCAATATGCCGTCGCTTGTCCCGCTGGATTATACCGACCTCATCGCGTCCGTCAAGAAGACCGGCCGTGTCGTCCTGGCCTCCGACGCCTGCGCAAGAGGCACGTTCCTCAACGAGATCGCGGAGAATCTGACGAATATGTGCTTCGATTATCTGGATGCGCCTCCCGTCGTCATCGGCGCGCGCAACTGGATCACCCCGCCGCACGAGTTCGACAAGTATTTCTTCCCGTATGCCGAGTGGATCATCGACGCGGTCAACGCCCGCCTGATCCCACTGGAGGGCTATACCTCCACTACCACTCCCGACGAGGCTGAGATCATCCGCCGCAACAAGCTGGGCGTGTAAAACCAGAAATCCCCGCGCAGATCTGATCTGCGCGGGGATTTGAAAGAAGGCCTTGACAAACGTACCAAACGCCGCTATAATATCTATGTTTTCCGGGTCATAGCACCGAACGGGAAACAGCACAGCTTTATAAATGGGCCTGTAGCTCAGCTGGGAGCGCAAGCGGTACGGTTTTAGCTATCGTGTTGTATCTCATGCGGGAGCCACGCGGTTCACCCTAAAAAAGTTCATAAAAATGGGCCTGTAGCTCAGCTGGGAGAGCGTTCGGTTCGCATCCGAGAGGTCGAGAGTTCGAGTCTCTTCAGGTCCACCAAAACGCGCGGAGCCGAACTCATCATATGGTTTGAGTCGGTTTTCGCCATTACAGTGAAAACGCCGGAGAGGTAAATCCTCTCCGGCGTTTTCTGTCGTGTGTAGCATTACGGCTCATAGCTCTTTTTCATCTTGCCGCATCTTCGGCACTTACAAGTACAGATCGTTGAGATGTCTGTGGGTGTTGTGCCAATCATAAATTCAGATTTGATCTGTTTCCAGTCGTGATCTTCGCATGGACACAGACGTTCTTCGAGATCAGCGACACGGTACGTCAGCCGCACAATTTCAGCCTTTAATTTCGCTCTGCCGAACATCGAAAGCCCCCTCATCAACAAGCATTTCTACAAATCTGAAATTACTCTTGTATTTCGGACATTCATCCGAAAAGAAAACCCGATCTCCAAGTTCTTCTGCTGAAAATCGCTCGGATTTGTTAAGCAAGCATCTGTACGGATAGACGTAGTTCGGTCTGTGTTCCAGATGCACACAATTCAGGCAGCAATTCCACATCTGATTTCCTCCTCAAGTATTCATTTTTGCGCCGCAGCACGGACAATAGTTTGATTTAATAGCATTGCGGGTGAAGCATTCAGAGCATTCATAATAGCGATAATGCCTGTAAATATCCCTCCCGCAATCATCCATGCCGACGAGTGTTTCTCCTTGCCAGCCTTTCCAGTATCCAGTCCTCGACGACCCAACATAGGCCGTTGGCTGACGCAGCAGAAGCGTTTTCACTCTTCCCGGCGTCCATACCGGGTTTTGCGCATTGCAGGCATCGAAATCCTCGATTGCTGCTGCGCGACTGATGTACTCGTCTCGCGTGGCAAATCACCTCCATCCATTCTCGCTCCGCAGTTTGGGCAGTACATTGCCTGTTTGACTTTGTACGCGAAGTCCTCTCGGAATACCCGCTTCGTACACGCAGAGCAGTAAATGCCCGCATTTGCGCACTCGGTCAATTCAACCCAATGGGCATGAACGACCTGTTTCGCCTCAATGGCTTCGCCGGGAAATGACTTCATCGCCCTTTCAAAATCATCCGCGAAAATGACGCGGCAAAGCCCCCGCCCATCGCTCAAGTCATGAAGCGGGATTTTCTTCAGCCATTCCCGCAGATCATCAGCAGAAATCAGCTTTTTACTTTCCATTGTCTGAGCCTCCGTCCATCTTCGCCCCGCAGCAGGGGCAGTATTTCTCATGCCCATCCCTTGATGCTTCGCCGCACTTCGAGCAAACATAGTGACCAACCTTGCACTTCAGTTCTGTGTAGTCCGGGTGGCAGTGCATACAGAAACACTCACCACAGACTTCGCACTCGGGGCCGTTGTGGAAACCAACGTCAAGCCGCCATTCATCGATAGAACCGTCTTCGTTTTTATACCAAAGGTGCTTATCAGTATGTACCCACCGCCCATGCGCCACAGGTGCAACATCGGCGGCGGGCAACCTCCGAATCCGATTTTTTGCGCCATCAAGCCACACCATAATGCCTGCTCCGATCAGATCATCTGGAATGGATTTCACATCCAGTCCCTTTGTCAATACGGCGGAACGACTGACATATTCATCCATCATTTTCTCTCGTCCTCCTTCTCTTACGACACTTCGGACAAAACCACCCGCGCTTCCCAACGCTCCAACCATAGGATCTTGCGATAGCTGTGGCCGTGGACAACGAAACTGCGTGATTTACCCAGTTATATGTGACCCCGCAGGTATCGCAGCAAAAATAAACGTTATACGCCATTGCCGACCCTCCTGTTCCAATCATTTGCGGCCCGCTGGCGGTCATCCACCAGTGCCTTAATCTCGCCTGAACTCAAGAATTCATATTCAAGCTTGTAATTCGTCAATGGCGATGTGATGTCACATTTTGTGCAGTATACTCCGAACTCCCAGCCGCGCACATCACCGCGAGCGGAATGCAATTTACTGAAAAATCTCGCTTCTCCGCCGCAAAACGGGCAACGCTTCAACTTGTGCATTTTTGTCACCTCCTATCCCCGAATTGATAAAACCTGCATCAACGATCTGCTGTACTCCTGAACGATATTCAGACAGTCGGAAAAGCCGGAGACTGCGCCAAATGCCTCATCTTTCCACTTCTCATGGATCTCCCAGCCCAATTCTTTACGGGCTTCTGCGGCGTTATAAGCTTCCGCTGTGCGCAGCGCTTTCGCGTAGAGCGCGTCATATGCCTGCTGGCATTTCTCCAACAGAAGCGTCAACTCCGGCAGTGTAGCTCTTGCGATCCGCTTACACTCGGCAAGCGTTTTCGGATTATCGGCTTCGATGCAGCTATTCACATCGAGGCCCTTTTTTGCGCAGTATTCTTCGGCATCGTAGACAGAAGGAAACACCGTTCCGCCGATAAGCGCATACCGGCAATTCCTGTTTTTAAATCTACCCGGCTTTACATACACATGGCTCATACGGTACTGGGCCTCCAGTAAACGATGGTCAGCTCAACCGGCGAATCAGCAAAGATATCACGGATGATGCTCTGGACATATTGCCAGTCGCCGCCTGCGATCCCACAGCCGATTTTTGCGGGAACAGCGACGGTCAGATTATGCTTCCGCGCATATCCCTCAGCGCTCTTCAGGCAACGACTCAGAGCACTGTAGGACGTTAGATTCCCATTATCGTCTTCCATGGTACGCTGGCTGAAGAGATTTGCAATGGCCTGAGTCGGATAGAACTCATGCCCCGGATAGAGCCAAAGTACACGCCCGAGGGCTTTGCTGCCGTTTTTGGCACAGAAATCTTTGTATCGCGCAAAATTCTCATCAGACAGCATTTTCTTACGGATGGAATACGCAACCCCGCCGCCCATGACGCCGAGGTAGTTGACCTGATGACAGATGATGTTCGCGCCGCAGGTCAGTAAATCGCCGGTGACTTCTTTAATCATAAAAAACCTCCAAAATCAGCATTATCGAGTTTCAGGATACGGCAAAGCAGCCGGGATAAACGACGGCAGCGCGGCAGAATATGATCCGCCGCGAAACCGCAGGTAAACAAGGCAAAGAGAAAACCGCCGAGAAAAAGCAGCCAGACCGCGAAATCACTCAATTTGCGAGTCCTCCCATCCGGCTTCGCGCAAATCGTCAAAGCCATTCCAAACATCATCGAGGACGATAACCCCTTCATCGGTGACGATCAGACAAGCTGCTTCATCGCCGTAGGACTCGTGTTCCAGCAGAAACAGGTGTCTTACAAGGTTTTTGTTCGTGCGCGGCGAGAAATCGCCCTCGTCGATCACATACCAGCGGCCAATATGCCCCGCAATCCGGATGTGCTCTGCGTGAGAGTGCAGCATTCCAAACATCTGCGGGTGTGTGGCGATCCGCCAGTCTGAAAGGGATAACCTTTTGCCGCCGAAATCCTCGGCAGCCTCTTCCGCGCCGCATCCCGCGCAGATGTAAACGTCCGCGCGACGGCTCAACGCATTCCGTGCCATATCGGACTCCATATACGGCAGTCCACAGCGCGGGCAAATACTCTGCGCATCGTTTTGCTTCTTTGCGAAGCGCTCAATGAGCAGCTTTGCAGCATCTTCGTTTAGCTTTTTCATTCCGCGTCGTCCTCCCAGTCCTTCGGCGGTTTGATCTCCTGTCCGAAAAGGTTATACCATCGTCCGCAGTACGGGCAATCGCAAGCGCCCATGTACACGTTGTAGAGTTCAATGCGCTCACCGCAGGCGCAGCGCCCAGAAGCATTCTCGCGGTAGGTGCGCGTCGTGCTGATAACCTTGTTCCAGCGAGTGAACTGCTTCGGATGCGCCATGCAATACTTGTAATTTTCAATAGCAGCATCGTAAGCATCCGGAAGAAGATGGCCGTCAGCGTCACACGGGAAAGCAAAACCGTTTCCGCAGCCATCGTCGAAAACCAATTCACGATCCGTGATAGTGATGTCCTCTGCGGGTTTATAATCCTGAATCATGAATCAGACCTCCTCCTCGGTGAAGCAACTGCAGCAAGTCTGCGCGAGACTGAACATGATTCCCGTGACCTCCAGAAGCTCATAGGTTTCCGGATCACTGTACTCCATGACCTTGAGGGCCATCGCGTAGAGAGTTTTTGTCGTGATGTTCTTACGGCCATCGCCGGACATCCGCAGAAACTTTGCATACTGCGCATTATTGGCGCGCGTGAACCATCCATGCGAAATACAGCGGCGTCGCAGATCCTCCGCATCCATATAGCGCTTTTCCTTGATTCTCATCATGACGTTTCCTCCTGTTCGCTCAAGCGAGTCAAATATTTTTAACTTGTGGCATTATTATAGTCAATAATTTTTAGCTTGTCAATAGCTAAGTTAAAAATTTTTGACTATTGAAATGTGAGCGCAGGAACATTTCTACGCGCGCGTATATACACCTGTTTTTTAGAGGAATTAGGGATAGATATATACCTCTATTTTCTCTATTTCCTTTTTATTTTAGGTCTATATAGTATATATTGTAGAATTGATACTAGAGGCTGAAAGCATTGGTATGACAGGACGGATTGTGTCTACAATCGATTGTTACCGATTGACAGAATTGTTACCGCGACGGGTAACAATTCTAACAATTCAAAACTGAATTGTAGACAGATCTGTTACCCTAGAATTTACCAGAAATGCGCATAAAAAAATAACCGGCGCAGAGTCAAAAGACTTCACGCCGGTCAGTGAATTATGCAGATGTGTAGCTCACTTGCTGCTCAGCACTGCGATATTACCTCTGTTTCCGACGGTCAGCTTGCAGACGCCGGAAGTGTTCAGAACATCAACGATTTCACGGATCGAGAAGTAGTTCCGTCCGCTGACCAAAAGCCGCTCAATGGGATAGCTCTTGCCGTCGATGATGATCTCGCTATTTTTTGCGGGAGTCGCGTCTCCGTAATCGACCCATGGCAGCTTACCGTGTTTCGACCACTTCCGGCTGTTGTAGCCGCCTTTGACGCCGATGTTCCCAACGCAGGTGATCTGGACGCCGTTGCCCCAGATAGGTGTGCATTCAACGGCCAGACCGTTGCCGATGTATGTCCCCCAATGACCGGGCAGCCAAAGACCCTCACCGGGCAGCAGCTTGTCCCAACCGGAGGAAGATACGTCTTTGCACTTGGCGATCATACCGTCAGCAGAAACGTCAGGGACGCCGTTCATGGCGTATCTTGCGCCGCCATATGCCGCGTTCTGATTACCACTCCAGCCCCACAGAATGCCCTTCGTGACATTCACACAATCGAAGCCGAAATAGTCTTTGCCGATCAGCTTGCGCAACACAGCCTGCTTGGCAGCTGTGTACCAGCTTGGATACTGCGCAGCCTTTTCCCGGATGATGCTTTCCGTAACTGGCATCCCGAAGCAGCCCCACATATAAACTGTTTTGTAGTTTTTGGCAACGTCAACATGACGTTTGACCAGTTCAGCCGAGGTCATCATTATGCGTTCGCCTCCTTTGTCTCTTTGACAATCCCGTTCCAAAGAACGATTTCTTCAATGCGGGATCTTTCCAGAAGGGCATTGTAGTAGTCGTCCATCGCGGCAAGCTGCTTTTCCAGCAGTTCCAGCGGGCAGGACGGCTCGAAGTCAAGCGTTTTGGCCCTGTAGCGTTCGACCATCTCGCGGAGTTTGCCCCGACGGATTTTCAGCTGGAAAAATTCAGCCGTGAAGCGATCTTTATAGTCCTCGCTGGCCATCAGCGAAGCTGTTTTCTTGATATCCAGCATCCTGTTTTCCTCCAATCACTTATTGCTTGTGTCCTGCTTGGCGTTCTGCGCGGTGAAGTAGAAGCCGAGAACCATGACCATGATGCTGTAGAAGTCCTTCATGTCCATCCGATCCTTAAAGGCTAGAATGGCGAAGGTCACAGTGAGAACGATGGTGACGATGGACTTCACCTTGAAGAGATTTGCTACCGATTCCAGAAACTTTTCCATTGTTACATATCTCCTTCGTTATTTTGATTGGGCTTTGCAAAGACGCGCTTGAGCAGCAAGAAAAGAAGTTCGCCGCCGAAAGCTCCGGCAGCGAAGATCAGAATGTCGCTCAAATCGATTGTACGGTCGAGAATCAGCGCGACCGTTTTGATTACAGCGGCCCATAAGAGCGTGAGGGTCAGTGTCCGCAGGCAGCGGTAGACCAATTTCCGCGCCATCTGCCCTTTGCTCTGCCTATGTGTGGATTTCATGCTCATCATCCTCCGGTGATGTAGGCAGCTGCAGAAATTTGATGTGTAGGTCGTCCATTACGCCGTTTACTCCGAGCGAGTGGTACTGCTTCCAGCAGTTCTCAAAATTCTCCCGCGCATAAATCGGCGCATAACCCCATTCGAGATACTTGTTATAGTCGGCAATCATCTGCGCCCGCAAGAGCGCCTGTACGCCGAGTTTAATGCCTTTGATCTGGTTTGTGAAAAATTTGAATGCGCCAACGATAATCGCGGGCACACTGAATAAGCAAAGCCATTGATAAATACTCATGCTCTGCTCCTTTCGTTCTGAAATATGAAAGCCCGCAGTGCAGTGCAATACTGCGGGCTTTCAAGGTGAATACGCTGGGGTTAGGTGCAGAAACCGAGCGCAGTGCCTAAAGAGTAAGACGTAGCTGCAGTTCTCGAAATCGTACCGCTTGAACTAACTGAATAAAAGTAGTTTTTTTCTGACGTGCTGCTTATGTTACGAACCCACCAACTAGAAGCGCTAGATGCGCCAATTACTGATTTGACGCGACTCGCGCTATCCGGGAACAGCAAACCGTAACGTCCAGAACTGCTCACTTCATCCTCCGATGGAACCCAGACATCGTCTTGCGTTGTTTGCTTAAATGAATACCCCGAGGTATTGTATGCAGTCTGTGTTTTAATGACAGTTTTGATTGCGGCTCGTACTAATTCCGGAATGAGCGGTTTGACTGTCTCAATAAGGTATGCCCGCAGATGGCTTTTTTCCCATCCACCGATAGCGCCAGTACCTTCTATATAGGATCCGTCAGATTCCGTTTCGCATGATGTGGAATTCATCGATTGCTTTTTAAGCAGAAGCTCCTTACTGATCCATGTGAGAGGTGCTTTACCGCTACCGTCTGCAAGATCATCCTTTTCAATCCCTGCAATCTGCATATTCACGACACCTTCGGTACCCAGATCGAGCGGCTTGTAATTGCCAACTTTGTATTTCTGCTTATACGTTCCGTTTGCAACCGATGCAAGGATCTCATCCCAGCTATCCGTAATTTCGGTGACTTCCAGAACAGACGCGAACTGCGCTTTGCAGTTTGTGTCGCCGGTGATGTTTGTGTTGGACGGAACCCAGCCCTCGAACTCACCGCCATCACCGCTCGGGTCAACCGGAGTTGTACCGGTGAATGTTGCTGTTCCACCGTAGGGAACATCGTTGACTGCCTGAAGAAGTGTTGAACCGTTGTAGAAGCGGACGGTGTATTTCCGAATCGTGCTGGTAAACGTCGCGGTGATATCGACCGGCGCGGTGATGTTGGTATAGCTGCCGCTCCAAGAACTGAATGTGTACGAATACTGCGCGGTACTGGCTTTTGTCGGCGTACCCGTCGGCGTTGTAGCGCTGCCGCCTGCGGCTACCCACTGCGTATCAAACACAGCATCGCCGTTCATAAACCGCACACGATAGGTCGTCGTGTACTGCGCGACGACAGTCTCGTTCTTGTGGATATTCGTCGGCAGTGTACCGAAGTCCTTAAAGGCGTAATGCGTATCGTCTGTGCCGTCCTTCGTCGGAGCCGTAATATATCCGGCAGTGACGGCGTTGACAGCGTTTGCACCCTCGGCCACGACCGCCCGATACAAAACCGTGTTATCCCAGTCGAGGTATCGAACGATGTACTGCGGGACATTGTTTGCAACGACAATCAGATTCGGGAAAGCGTCATTGATTTCGGTGAGCAGTGCGGCAGAAATCGAAGGAACATAGACTCTGCCGGTCACGACTGCTGCTGCCGTGTTATTGCCTGCAGCGTCCATGCCGATGCAGGTTTTGAGTTTTGTGATCGAGGTCTGGAGTGTCGTTTCGCTTGTAGCTGTCCAAGAAACACCGATCATGCGGACACGATTCAGATTCGTCGCGCCGTTGATGATGGCCTCGAACGGAATGTTCGGCGTATTTTCCACGCGCAGCGTCGTCAGCGCTGCGTAGCCCGTCATTGCCAGCGTCTCGAATTGAGCCTGATCCCGGATGGTGAGGTTTGTTACCGTGCCCGGAAGTTCCAGCGTTTTCAGCTTGCCGCCGACCGGCAGCGTGAATCCGGTTACTGCGGAGCCTTTGGCCTTGATCGTTTCAATGCCGACGCAGCCAGACAGATCAACCGTCATTGCCAGTGCAGAGCAGTTCTGTACGTCGAGTGAGGTCAGAAGTTCATTGCTGCCGGTGTACAGTTCAGTCAGATGCTCATTCTGGTAGCTGGATGCCCCATCACCCAATTTCAAGCTCTGAAGCTTCGTAGCCATCGAGAAGTTCGCATAGCCAACCTGCACGGGACTGAGATCACCGATTGCCGCCAGCCGGTCTGCACTGTAGATGTAGACCTCGGTATCATTCATGACATCCATCGGATTATCCAGCTTGCAGGCGACGTTACGCTTGCCGCGCTTTGTGACCGTGTACGAACCATATTTGATTCTCGGCCAGATGTGGCTATACGGCGTGACCGTGATATCACCGACGGCATAGCAGCGGAGAGTGATGAAGTTGCTTGCCGCATCGCCAGTCTGATATTTGCTGTCCCGGTAGCGGAATCCGTTGTAAAGCCACCATTCACGCTGCGAGGCTTTGTTGCCTTGCAGCATGGTCAGATACGATCCATCGTTGTCGTTCTCCAACGGCTCCAGATATTTTTCCCAGCTGTCCTCATTCCAGACCGATTCCGGCCATGCGGCTTGATGTTCAGCGTAGCGCTGAACAACGTGCGCATAATTGAAAAGCTGGCCGCTGCGCAGCGTCTTATACATTGCGGCAATATCGTCGCCGAATGCGTCACGGACATTGCACCACAGAACGCTTTCCTGACCATTGAATACGTTGTTGCCGTCTACCTTGTCGGTGTCTTCGAGGTCATAGTCAAAGACAAGCTGACCTTCGTTGTTGATGCCGACAGCGGTATCCATGTCATACGGGAACGGGAGCCAATGCGTACCGTCGAACGTCGTCGGGAAGAAGTTCTTTGCGCGGGAGTCCACCATCAGGAATACTTCGGTGTACAGATAATAGAACAGCGTCGGAACTTTCACGAAATGCTGCTCAAACTCGGCCTTGAACTTGGCGAGTCGATAAGCTGCCGTGTCTTGTGTGTAGCTCGTCCCGCCGTAACTTACACTCGCAGGGAGCGCCGCGCCCGTTGCCGCCGCCCGGTTTGTGGATGCCAGCCAGTCGCACAGTGCTTTCAGATGCGTGAAATCTTCGTTGCCGTCCGGGTATCTGGCCTCAAAGTCATCCAGCCATCCGTCACCAAAATCAGAGACTTTGAACAGGACTCGATTGGAGGTATTATTCAGGACTTCCCACGACTCGCAGCCCTCGGTCAGGCCATATACGGCCTCAGCAGATTTATCGAAGTTGAAGTTGTACTTGCCCCAGAAACGGGTTTCATTCGTGTCTGTGTTCTGCCAGAAAATTACGCAAGGCAGGCCGTCGATACCGACGCGCACTTTCTCATTTTCCTGCTGCGGAGGTGTTTTTGCGGGAACGGTGTCATTGTAGAGCCGCACCAACTCGACATTGTTTGCACCCTCGGACGATGCGACGTCTGCTTTCATGCAGAACACCTTCGCGGCCATCGAATCCCCACGAAGCTGGTAGGTCGAGGAGGCCTCGCCGCTTACGGTGTATGTGATACCGTTGTTAAATTTGAGTTTCCAGTTTTTCTTCTTGTAGCCCGCAGACGAAGTACCCTGAACATCGATCTGCACACCGCTCGCTGTAAAGCTGCGGGCAGCATCGGAAGGATTGACATACTCAACTTCGCAGGTTTTCTTGTCACCCTTATACTGCGGCAATTCCACGCACTTGATGAGCATGTACGGCAGCGTCGCAGGCAGCTTCGAGATCACGATGTCATCTGCAAGATTGAAAATATCGTTGCGCTTTGCAGCGTCGATACGGTCTGCAATCAGAGGCCGGTCAGCGATATAGTTGTCAAGAATCTCATGCCGCGTCAGGCCCTTCGAGTACATACGGATCTTGTAGATGTCAATACCGGACGATCCTGCGCCGATTGTCAGCCCCACGGCAGGACTCTGCGCGAAGTTATCATTTTCCGGGTACTGAATCGCGCCGCACATAATTCCATCAACATAGACGTAAATCAAACGGTGCAGATTACGCGGCTCGACTACAAAGGAGACGCGCACCTTCTCATCTTCCTTAAACTGCATGGAAAGGTCAGACTGCTCGGACTTGATCTCCGCATACTGCGAGGCGATTTTGAATCCGCGGCCACCAGAAAGACAAGACATGACCACAGTATCATAGTCACGGACATTATGCGTCGCCATTTCTACTTCGACGGTCATGCCGGAGCTTCGGGCGTCGGCCTCAAACGGTTTGAAAGGAATCGTCATCTGACCGCCCGGAAGCAGGCGCAGCAGCGTTGCGCCATCCGTGTCATTCAGCCAGCCGTCGGCGGCGGAAAACCCAACGCCAGAGAAGGACGCTGTAATATTGCCGCTCGACCAACTCGCGGGATTGTCCTCCAGATTGCTTCTGCCAACGGGATCGAAATACAGCGCCAGTGCGTCAGTAACCGGCTCGATATTGATACTGCTTGCAGTTACCGTCACGGCCTTGCTGACGGACGCTGAGCCGCAGGAAAGCTTGAAGGTGACATTGCCCTCCGGATACTCCTGCACGGCCCACGTCTGGCGTGTGCGGTCTACCGTGAGCGTCTGAGAAGAGTACACAGATCCGTCGGGTTTCAGCACAGACAGCGTGACAGAAGCGGTTTCGCTGCTTGGGTCATACGCCATATACGGGATAGAAAGGATCTCTCCCTGCGTGGCAGTCGTCTTGTTGAAGGTTGACATAATTGCAGGCGCGCTCATACTTTCAGATACCCACATCATGCCAATAGTCAGCGTGTTGCTCTGAACCGTGACACCGTTGGATGTCACTTCTGCATATGCGGTGAGGATATGAGCGCCGACGGCCTGCGCGGGGACAGTATAGCTGCGGCTTCGTCCAGAACTTGTAACTTCCTCGCTGCCAAACTCTACGCCATCCATCAGGAAATGTACCGTTTTTGTACCGGTGCCGGTGACAGTGTAATTGAAAACGACTGCGCCGGTATATGTTGCCATATCATCGAAGCTGGTTGCCATTGTCAAAGCTACGACGGTAACAGTATAGGAGATCGTCCGGGAAAGGCCCTCGGAGTTCTCAACCTTAATTTTTACCGTATTAGAGCCGGAAACAAGGTACTGCGAAATATCAAGTGTATTCTCACCCTGCGGAATCGTCAGTGTAGCTTTTCTCGCGCCGTTGACCGTAAGAGTACCGACACCGGGGCCGTCGTCATTGTCATTTTCATCAACGGACAGATACTTGAATTTGATGTTGACTGCGCCGCTGCCCGCAGCGGTCAGTACGCGGCTATCAAGGAGGTTTGTCAGCGAAATGAGATATCCAGAAGTGCTGCCGCCCCCGCCGCCACCTGAACCCGAGAACGGCCCCAGCGGGCCAGCTACGACCTCATCATTCGAGGTGAGATACAGATAGCCGTTCTCAACATACGCGCCATCGATTTTCTCCCCGAGCGTATCATTCAGGGTATTGACCGTCTTTTCAAGATCCTCGGCCTGCTGCTTTGCACTGGCTGCATCGCTTTCTGCGTTGTTTGCGGCGGCTTTCGCTGCGGAAGCCTGCGCCTGTGCATTGTTGGCAGCAGTCACGGCGTCAGCTGCAACTTTTTTCGTTGCCTCTTTGAGCGTCTTGACCTTCATACTGTACGATTCTTCCTTGGAGGATACCAAGAGAAGATCGTCGTCCTGCGCGTCTTCAAGCGTAGGAAAATCGCTGATTCGTTTATCGGCCAATTAGGATGCACCCCTTTCAAGCGTAATGAAATTACAGAGGGCGTCGATATCAACGTCTGTACCATTGAAGTTGACATAATCTGCATACTCTGACAGATCAACCGGTGCGATGTCCAGATCCGCGTCGTCATCAAGCAGCGCATTCCACGCTGTTTCAAATGCGGCAAGATCGTCGTGATTTGCAAAGCCGATCTTGCCGTCGTCCTTGATCTTTCCGTGGTGCATTTCGATCAATTTGACCTGTTCGCTGCGAACGTTATCGGCCTCGGATTTGAGCGCTCGCCGAAGCTGTTGGAATGCGCGTACCGTGCGATACGGAAGTTCGTGCCGGATGCGGATCTGTTCGACTGCGAGCGCGGCGTTATAGATTTGAGATACCTTCAGGGTCATGTGCTACCTCCTAAATTTTTCACGGTTTCCTCCAATGCGGCAACGCGCGCATACAGTTTCTGGATCATGTAAGTGTTGAGCGCAATAAACTCACTATACCGAAGCGCGTATTTTGTCTGCATGACTTTCTTGCCGTCCAGATCTGCTTCGACCTCGCGCGTTGTAAGACCTGCGAAATCTGCATTTGTGAGGCCGTTATCCGCGAGGGCGGATTCAACATCCTGTGCGATAAAGCCGCTGTAGAACTGCTCACTTGTGTCAGTGTTGAACTTGTAATAGCAGGGGGACAATGCCAGGAAAAATTGCTCGTACCGATCCATATCGTAAGCAATGCTGTTTTTCTCTCGCCGGTCGGATGACGTCTCGATTGACCTTGACGCAACAATATGACCTGTTGAGCAATAAAATGACGTGTTGAGCGCCTGCATACGAACACCGCTGCCTGTAGCGATGACGTAATAATTGGAATTGGAACCGTACATCATTGCGCCGATGGTAGAAAATTCACCGGAGTCTCCATAAGCGCATGCAAATCCACCGTAATTATTTGACAGCTCCAGATAATCTGCGTTCAATTTGCCTGTGGTGATATTGCTGCCATTGATTGTAGTATATCCGGATGTACTCAGATCACTGAACGTGACCATACCGCTAAGCGTAATTGTTTTCGAGCTGAGCGTCACGCCATCTGATTTTAACGAAATGGTCGAACTATCGCTACCGTTTGAGACAGACAGTGATAGGCCGTCTTCCAATGCAGAGATTTGCGACGTCACATAGCTTTTGGTGGCAAAATCGCTCGTATTGAGATTGATGCGGGCGGCATCAATCGTACCGGTCTTGATACAGGCCCCATCAATCGTTGTCGTACCACCGGAAAGCCCCTCGAATGTAACAAATCCAGTGAAACTGATCTTTTCACTGGCGATAGAAACGTCCCCGGCTTTCAGGGTGATTGTAGATTCGGTTTTTCCGTTTGATACGCTCATGGTGAGCGCAACATCACTGGAGTTCTCGCCATTGCTGAGATGCAGATATGATTTGTTGTCTTTGCTGATGGCAGACAGGGAAATGCCATCTACAGCGAGGGTGATTTGCGAAATTGCCTCTGTGGTAATTTCATCTGCCTCTTTCAGCTTGGCAACCTCTAGCGTGATCTGCTCATTAGTCTGCTCAATTTTGGTTTCGAGATAGGTTTTTGTAGCCTCTGAGTATTTTTTCAAACGCTCATCCTGAAGCTGCAATTTTTCAATCTCTGTCAGATACGGATATTCGTCATCCGTCTCCTCTTTATACGGAGCCTCCAGATCTGCCCGGAAGCTTGTACCGAGCGTGAGAGTTTGCTTATAAATGACGCTGCGAATTTGATCCCCAATCAGAACCCAATCGCCCAATTCTGCGCATGGGTCATAACAAGCGCTGGTTGCGTTGAATGGCGCATAGATCGTGCCGTTCAGCGCTGTATAGAGATCGTCGCAAATAGCCTGACACGCGCATGGGTTATTCTCAATACGCAATTCTGCGCCGGTATCGTCGCCCTTCGTATAGCCAAGATTTTCATCCCGCGCAATCGTAACGCGAGAGATTGTCATGGCCTTGCCGGTCGTAATTTTGCCGGTTACGATAGGAACATTGATCGTATCACCGCTTGCGGTATTTACGGCTTCAACTGGCTGATACTGTTTCCAAACCAGCTTATGACCGTCATCCGTATAGACTTTGTTGTAGTAATAATCTACAATATCAAAGGTTTCAGGCGGCGGAGAGGTCAAAGGAATCAGCCGGAGCGTCTTATCGGGTGTAATGATCCAGTTTCCGCCGTGACAAGCACCGATGAATCCCAGTACGTCCATCATGGTGTAATTCGTCGGATAGTCGATCTGATAGGCTTCGTCGGTTTTGATGACGGTACGGGAATCAACAGTTACGCCGATGCGCTTTGCAATCTCATCGACGCAGGCTTTCTGCGATTTCGGCCACCCAATCCGATCATCCGTGGAACTCGTCGGGTCAACGTACCGCTGTGTAGCTTTCATCATCGCGTCGAAGCACTCCAGCGAGATAAGACCGCGATCCGTTTCGCGCTTCGAGATAAAAAACTCACCAAAATTTTTCCATTCGCTGTACGTCGTGCCGTCCGTGAGCCTGACAAAAATCTGCACAGCGGCAGCTGCGGCGATCTCTGCGTCTGTCCGGATCGTGACCTTCATAGACGCAGAGATGCAGTTGCCGACGGACATCGCACTCGGCATAAGAGAGCGGTCGATAATGGGCGCGGAAATAGCAGTGTATTCAGCATTCCCGATTTTGGCCTTCACTTCCTGCGTGAAACGGCCCCTTGCGGCCAGACGCGCCCAAGTTTCAGATCTCTGCCGCATAGTATCACCTCTCTGTAATGTTGAACGTGATGCCGTCATAGACGGTCTGCCCATCACGATAGCGCTGAATGCCCTCGCTGACTGTAGAGCAATAGTATTCCCGCTCAATATGGCGGTTTTCTTTTGCATCCAGTGTCGTAATATGGACGTATTCAGGATACATATCCGTGAGCAGCTGGGCGGCTACAATCTCATTGACGCGATTGAATGTAACCGTCCATTTTTTCTTCGATGTAATTCGATCACGATACATGAGGCCGTCCAGAAGATTTCGACCGCTGCCATCAGCATCGATATCGTTTCTGGACGGCTTCAGGCCCTCATCTGAAAGCCATGCAGTGTAATCGTGACCGCTTACTTTGAAAATGGGTTTCATGGCGTTCCTCCTAGATCAGCAGCGGAGATTTCCCATTCATCCGCGTTTTGCGGTTGATCTCGGAAACCACACGATCTGTCAGGCTGCTCGCGTCGAGGTTGACCGTAGTTCCGCTGTATTCCTGAATGGCATTCACGACAGCGGCCGTAGCGCCCGTGACGGCCTGAATAATGACAGAAGCGAGTTCATCATTCGAGGCTGTGATCGTGTCGCTTACGCTGCCAGAGCCGCCAGCAGAGGCCACAGCTGCGGCCTGATACGGCACAACGCTGGAGGCGACGACAGGTGCTGTGAACGTTACCCGTTCGGCGATAGCCTGCAGTCGATCCAACATGGAAGAGAAGCTGTCGGCGATCTTGTCCGAGAACGAAGTAAGCGCACCGTTTACCTCGGCAGTGGGGACAATGCCGCCGATCCTATATTCTCCAGCATTGAATTCGTCGGCAATAGCATCAGCCACACTGGATACGGATTTCAGTACAGAGGATTCAGAATCCATGATACCCTCGCCGATACCTTCACCGATGTAAACGCCGACCTCATCACGGAATACGCGGGAGGGGGAGTTGATATCCAGAACCCTCTTTGCAGTGTTGACAAGGCCACTGGCGAGATTGCCGATAGTGGTTTTAAGCCATGTCCATCCGGCATTGATACCGTTCTTGATACCATCACAGATGTTTGTGCCGACGCTGTGCCAGTCTTGACCTTTGATCGTATCCATTGCGGACTTCATCTTTGTTGTGATGCTGTTTTTTGCCTGCTCAAAGCCACTGCTTAGAGTGGTTTTGATGGTATTCATTTTGCCGCTGAGCGTGGAGTGGACGTTAGCGCTCCAAGTGGTAATGCTGCTTTTCGTCGTAGACGCCCACGTCGTAATTTTAGATTTTGTTGTGGATGCCCATGTCGTGATGGTATTCTTGGCATTCGCGGCCCACGTTGAGAGGCCGGTTGTCGTGTTTGCGGCCCACGTTGTAACCTTGCCTTTCGTATCGGATGCCCATTTTGTGAACGTCGATTTTACGCCGGATGCCCAATCACTGATTGTCGATTTCGCCTTGCCTGCCCAATCGCTCAGTGTAGCTGTGATCGACCCGAGAGCCGTACTGAAGAACTCGACGATACTATTCCATGTATCTGTGATACCTTGGAGCAAGCCCTCGACGATATATCCGCCCTGTTCTGCCATGACGGTTGATGGTGAATGAATGCCAAAGGCTTTTTTGAAACCGTCAATGAACGGCTGGAAAATATGCTCTACGATCCAGTTTCCGACATTGCGGCAGGCGTCATCAATTCCTTTCCAAAGGCCCTTAATGATGTTGCCGCCAGCTTCTTCAATGTACTGGGAGAAGTATTCTTTCGCATCTTCCCAAGCATCTTTCAGAAGCCCATATAAAAACGCTGCCAGACCACCAAGCGCCGCGCCGATTCCTTCAGCAAGAGAAGACGCGAGGCCAGACCAGTCAATCGCGGCAATGAACGCAGCAATATCGCTTCCGATTTTCTGCCAGTCCGTCTCCTCGAGCGCTGAATTGATAAAGTCAAGAGCACCCTTCACGCCGTCTGACAGCGCAGTACCCGCCTGCGTCCAGTCAATCGCGTTCCACAAGCCCATGAAAGAGTCCGAGAGAGCTTTTCCAAGTCCGCGCCAGTTGATTTTAGAGAACAAGCCCCCAAGACCTTCGATCAAAATGATGAACTTTGCACCCAGCACTACGCCGAGATTGCTCCAATCAACATTTTCAACGATTTTGTTAATCGATTCAGCTAGGGATGTCCCTAATTTGAACCAGTCAAATGTTGTGATGGCCGTACTAATGGCACTCAGCCCAGTATCAATACCGGCGGCTAGTGCGGTTCCGAGGGCGTCCCAGTTGATTTCATTTACAATTCGATTCAGCGATGCCGCCAGTTCTTTTGCGAGTTCGACCCAAGGAACGGCGGTAACTGCGCCCATAATGAAATCGCACAGGCCATCGCTGAATGCGCTGCCGTCGAATGTCTTAAAAAAGCCTGTAAGAAGCTGAAGCGGGATTGACCATTTCGCAACAAGAATGACGCCGAGATTGCTCCAGTCAACGCTTGTAATGATGTTGTTCATCATGATTCCAAGGTCGGAGCCGAGTGCATTCCAATCGAACTTCTTGATGAACGTCGCAAGGAATGTCAGCGCGCCGTTCAGATAGTATCCGATTTTCTGCCCGACACCCGCCCAATCAACAGACGCCACCATCGCATTGAGTTGTTCAGCGAGCGTTGTCGCAGCAGCAGCCCAGTCACCGGCTTTGAGTTGTTCGGCGATAAGCTTTGCCCAATCCGGCAGTTCAACCGACGGCAGATTTCCTTCGGCGTTAGTGCCTCCACCACCGCTGCCACTGTCACTGTCAGATTTGTTATCGGTCAGAATATTCAACTCGTCAAACGCTGCGAGTTGACGCTGCAATTCTTTCGTTTCCTTTTTTGCAGCGCTGCCTGCCGAGCCGATTGCTTTTGTGGTACTCTTCCCGACGATTCCGAAAAGCTTCAAAAACGCTGTAACGTAGGCGACGGCCTGCGCAACAAGATTGATGACCTTTGTGATAATCGGGCCGAGCAGATTGCCGATGCTCGACCAGCAGGATGAAAGCGTAGCAGCCAGCTGCTGATTCTGCTCCATATACGCGCTGACCGCTTTGCGCAGCAGTGCCCAGATCCCGCGCGCGCCGAGCAGACTGAGCGCGAATTTCTTTGCGCCAGAGATCAAGCCGGAGAACTGTCCGCGCATAGATTTACTATGCGACAGCATTTTTGCCATGTGTGATGCGGCGGATTTGATGCCGGACACCAGTTTCTTGGTAGCGGCTTTGCTGATGTTTTTTACAACCGCACCTGCGGCAGAAGCCAAGCGCCGCATCCAGCTTTCGGATTCTTTCGTGCCATTGCGTACGCTGTCTACGCCAGAGCGCATTTCCGCAAGACGGTTGGCAGCGGCGTCAAGCGCGGATTCCATGTCTGCAAACTGCGGCATATCCGAGCCAAGCTGATAAGCGTTTCCCGCAGCTTCAATCGCCGCCTTGCGCTTTTCATATCGATTCAATTCAGCTTCTGTGGCCTGAATGTCGTACTGGAGGCCCTGCCACGCCTTGGAATTCTCTTTGACGCCGAGGGCCTGCATTTTATCCTGCTTATCAAGGAGCGTTTGCAGCTTCTGCCCAGCCTTTTCAGCACCGTCGCTGATTTCCTTGAATTCATCAGTCGGATATTTCGTCTGACCAATCGTTTCAAGCTGGTTCCGCAACTCTGCGATTTTATCGTCCAATACCGTGACCTTACCATCGAAAGACGCGATAGCGCTTTCGCTTCCGGTCATCGCTTTTTGGAAGGTAGGCTCTAAACGGTCAACGCTGCTGCTCACCGCGTCAACCGATCTCTGGAGCGCCGATGACTTATTTACAGCGCCGCCGAAGTCAACCTGCGGTGTAGCTTCCGCGCCGCCAGCGCCGTTCAGCGCATTCTTCAGTTCTTGGATTTCTGCCTCAAGGGCCGAAATCTTATCCTCGGCGTCTTTCGTATCGACCTTCGGAGCCATCGGATCGGCAAAAATGCCCTTCAGCGTCTGCCCTAAATTCTTGATTTCCTCTGAGAGCGATTTAATCGCATTGAGCAGGTCTGCACTTCCGGCCTTAAAACCGTCGGAATCCAATGCAGTATCAATGATGATAGAGCCATCAGACTGTCCGGGCATATAATCACCTTCCTTTTTCAGCCGAGTAGAGCGTTTAATTTATCCTTCGCGGTCTGTTCTTCCTCAGAAAGCTTTGCTTTTAACGTGCAAATGCTCTTATTGGAATTCCAGAATTCGCGTTCCCATTTCTCCAGCGGCTTACCCTTAGCGCGTTTGAGCCGGAGACTCAGGACGTTAGAAAAAACGCCCTCTGAGATCTCCATGTAGTATCCGAGGAACGTCCACCAATGGAGATATTTCACAGAGCGCGTTTCAAATCTGGCGACTTTGTTGATAGCCGGAAACATGATGGCCTCATCCTGCTCCCAATCCATAACGCGGGGCGACGGCTTTGCGTCGTCCTCAGCGCCGGAACTATGATCTATAAAAGCGAGGGCGGCTTTGAATGCCGCCTCGTAGTCGTCCTTTCGGAGTTTATTAAAGTCCTCGTAGAGAATAAAGAGGCAAACATATACTTTTTCATTGTCCTCCAATTCGGGATCACCAAATGCGAGGAGAATTTTCAGAACGTCTCGATAGTCTGAACGAATTGTATATGTTTTTCCATTTACATCCAGAGAACGTGGAAGGCTGCCGATCACGCCTTGCTGCCCTTATGCTTGCCAGTTCTGTAGCCGTGGGTGTACCGCTCGACACGGACGTTGACCTTCTTCACTTCGCGGTCAAACTGGCGGGAAATGTAGCGGCCTACGGCCTCAAGCGCATTCTCACAGTAGAAACGGCCATTGATGGGGGAGAACGGGTGCATCTTCCCGAAGAATGCGTCAGACATATTGCCGCCGAACAGCTTATCACAGGCTGCATACAGCTTCTGTTCTGCTTCGCGGAGCGCAGAGAATTCTGCTTCGTTCTTTTCATCGACCGTTCCATCAGCGCGGATATTGACGTTCTCCAGCGGTTCGACGATCTTATCGAATTCTGCGGTCATACTGTTGAAACGATCCACGATGCCGATGTCCGTGGGACGGAACATGAACACACCGATCTCGTCGCCCTGCTTGTTGCGAATGGGCACTCTTACGCTGCCATCGTCAACGATGATCTCATTGAAAACCTGTTGCTCGATTCTGTCTGCCATTTATTTGTCCTCCTTAAAATAAAAAGTGATAGGCGGCTCAGTGCAGATGCCTGAGCCGCCATTTGTGATCGATCAGTCGTTAGATGCCGGGGTGAAGGTCTTGGCCGAAAGGTCGAACGTACCCTTGACGCGGTTACCTGCACTGTACACAGTGAACGGAATCTGAACGCCGGAGGTATCGCCGCCGACGCGGTTCGGAATGACCCAAACATCCTCACGGTACGCCCATTCGACGCTGCCATCTTCCTTCAGCAGCACGTCAACCTTCGTCGTGATGCAGTCACTGCCGGTTTTGCGCTCATTGGCGATTTTGGAAAGCTGCTCGAACAGCTTATCACCAGTGTACGCATAGTACGGATCGACTTCAGACTGCACTTCATAGCCGTTGTGCTGAACGCTCTGCTCGCCGAGAATATTCTTCTTGATCTCGACGTCCGGATTCAGCTCCTCATTGTACTCCTCCAGATCTTTGCCGAGGCGTACATAGGACGGGGTGTAAATGCTTTCACTTGCGCCCTTGACACCGAAACCAGCATCAATGAAATGCGCAAGGTACTTGCGTTCAATCTTACCCATAATTTCAACTCCTTGTATCTCGTAAAAATAAATGTGTAGCTTCTCTCTTTCTCAGATCCGATATGTCAGTCTGAGCTGGATTTGATACTTCGCAGAATCGCTTCCGATCTCTGCCGGGTAAGCGGTCAAAGTCGGAACGATAGATTTAACCTTTCCCTCGCTGATTTCCGGGAAATTTCGCGCGGCATTCTGCTCGATGACCCACGCGACAACGCCCTGATAGAAAGCGAGATTTGCAAGATTCTGCCGCGCGTCAGCACCATATGGCTGCTTTGACGCAAAAATGAAATTCAGCGTCTGAATGCTATCCGGTACATCCTCACCTAAGATGTTCTCATGATAGGAAAGAGTGGACGGCACAGAGTAGATTGCATACTCCGTCGGATCCTTTGCCAGATAGTCCACATGAAAGCGACTTTTCGCATTCAGGATGGGGCAAGTGCGAAACCATTTGCGGAGCTGTTCTGCGCTATTTAATTCCGGCAACTGCTTTCGCCTCCTTCAAAATATCATCTCTGTGATCCGCTTTCATCCGCTCAAACCAGAAGGAGCCAGCGAGCGGGTTTACATCTGTGCTGTATTGCAGCTTCCGCCCGGTGGGATGCTTTTTCTGCCCCGGAAGAGAGAAAAATCTTGTCGGCTCTCCAGTATTGTCGTCGAATACGGGGATATTCGGCCCATAGACTTCGCCATAGTACAAATACCGTGCATACGGCCCCGGATAAACGACTTTACCGTTGCCGAGAACCGTCGCGGCGTATGCGCTCTTTGCCAGTGAACCCGTCTCCCACGGGCAGTATTGGAGATTCCAATCGATGACCGATTTATCAATGGCCTGCTGCACAAGCCCACCTTCTTCAAGGTGGAATCTCCGCAGCAGGTCATCCCCGCCGCTAAAGACAACTTTAACTCGGAAAACGCCGTGACTCATGCGCCTACCACCTTCCAGTGAGGGGCATGAGGCGCGCGGCGATTGTCGGTGACGCCAAGAATTGTGACGACCTCACTGTACCGCTTCTGAAGCGCGGACGGCCTGAGATCTTCGCCTGTAACAGCGCCACGGACGACGATATCACCGTTTTTAAGCGTGAACGCAGCTGACGGATCTGCTGACTCATACGCCAGCGGATCAACATAAGCTTTTCCGCAATCCGCTTTCTGCGGAATGCGGATTGTGTACTTGTCAGCGGCTTTCAGTCCGGAGCCGTCCACGTTGGAAGCAATTTCACAGAACCACGACGCCCCGGAAACGACGGTAGCAGAATAGGCGTCACAATCCTGCTCAGAGTCGAACCGGGAATTGATGATCGTGATGATTTCATTGCAGAGTCTCAATACGGACACACCCCCCGGAAAAGGAGCGGAACGCCATTGTCGTCCTTTTCTCCGTAGAGACAGGAGCGGATAGCGGCGTTCATGCTCTGCGCGGCATCTGCGGCGCTCATCATTTTGCCGTAGGTTTCAGAATAGCCGTCGGTGTTGAAGGACGTGACAACGGGATTCGTTGCCTGTGCCTCAGCACCGGCGGCATTTTCCATCGCAATCAGAGACATCATGCAGAGTTTGACCGCTTCGGGCACAACGGCCATGCCCTGAACGCGGCTGTCTGTCAGATAGTCGATCCGTTTACGGCATTTGAACTCCAGCAGGACAAATGAGGTCTGAGGTAAAGTGCCGCCGAACTCGGTATATTCTCCAAAAGTCAAATAAACATCGTGCGCCATGCGCTTTACCTCGCTCTCATCAAGGCTTCGTAACCGTCACTGTGTAGGTTTTCTTCGCGTCACCGTTCGTGACCTCGATGGTCAGCGTGTTCGCGCCGGTTGCCCACGATGCCGCCGTGCCGTTTTCAATTACGGTGTCACCGTTCTTGATGACGATAGTCGCCGCAGAATCCTTGGCCGTGGCAGTTACAGTGTTGGTTGCATTGCTGGTTGTGGCTGTGTACTCCGTAACGTCCTCATTGAACGCCGGAGTCAGGTTAAGCGAGCCAATCGTCAGCCCCGAGAGGCTCGCGCTCAAGGGTTTGTAATGTTGAACTGAAGAGCGTCGGACTTCTTGTTCAGAATGAACACATCCTCAAAAGACTCTTCGTAGTAGATGTACTTGCCCTCAGTTACAGCGGACGGGGGATCCAGCTGAGAGAACTGATAGCTGACAGGCGTGATGACCGCAGACGGATGCACCAGCAGCATATTGATCTGCTTTGCGTCGCTTTTGACGGCCCAGCCGGTCGTGAAGGTGTACGCAGTTTTCATGAGCGTTGCGGGAACGCCGATGACCTCGACCTCATCGATACGGGAAACGACGCGGCTGATGTCACCGCCGCCAGCCTGCACGGAGAAGTCACGGTTGAGATCGCTGGCCTGCTTCAGCAGAGTCTTGACCTCATTCGTGCAGTACAGGATACGGCCATTCGCAGGAACACGGGCGTTGTCCATGTTCAGCATAAGCTTGTCAAACACGGTCAGCACGTTCGCTGCGGTCAGCGCGGTTGCATCAGCGGTATGATTCTGCGCAGTCCAGAGGGAGTACAGCTGCGAAATGCAGTATGCGTCCATCTCCGGGAACTTCTGCTCCTCGTTGAAAACCTGGGTGATGTTCGCAATGGACGCAACTTCATTGGTCTGGTCGATGTCCTTCGGATGGACAAGAGTAGACCACTTGCGCTGATTGCTCAGCACCTTCGGCTCCCATGCGTTGTCGTAGTTACGGGTAGCGGTCGCAATGGTGTCACGATCCGCTGCAACGCGGCCAGTGGTGGAGAGGTTGGGAATGTAAACGGTCTTGCCGTCCTCGCCCATGCGGTAACGGCCATTGTTCGGAGTCGCATACAGCGCACCGAAGTTCAGAGCGTAGGGGTAAGCCTGCGCCAGTTCCCGCGCATACTGCGCGGCGTAGTTGATAGCTGCCATATAAACTGTCCTTTCTTAAAAACAGATTTGCCCGAGGGCTTTATTCTTCACTCGGCTTCGGGCGAACGCCGTTGAAGTGGAAACCGAAAACGCTCTTTTCAGAAGGTGCGGGCGGGTTGGTTTTCGGCATGACGATTGTGGGTGCGGGAGAGGGGGCAGGAGCAGGATTCGGATCTGCCTCCGGCTCAACAATCGCACCGGGATTCTCGGCCTTGTACTTGGCTGTGAAATCGTCATAGCCCAGCAGAGATTCACCGTCGATTTTGAACTCCTTGCCAGTCGCCTCACGGATGAAATCGCGCTTTGCAGCGGGAGAAGAAAACTTGATGCCGTTTGCGCGTTCACGAATCATAAATTCGTAAGCCTGCTTCTGCTGCTTCTGCTGCCAAGCCTGCTGATCCGCACTGTACTTCGACTGAAGATTGGTAAGCGCAGACTGCGCTTCAGACAGCCTGCCTGCGTCGGCCTGCGCTGCCGTAAGCTTCTCCTGCAATTCGGACATATCCTTGTCGCGCTGGCTGATCTGACCGTTGAGATCTGTGACCTGCTGTGTCAGACTGTTCACTTTGTCATCGAACTTCGACCGGCTGACGTATGCGCCGTCGGCGATGTTGACGACATTAAGCTTGGCCGCGCTCACCTTTGCTGCAAGCTGCTCATAGGTGAGGGATTCGCCATTCTCAAAAAGTGCTTTCAGAAATTCCATGTGTTCCTCCATCGCATCCGGGATTTGACTTATAGAGCCGCTGCCACTCAGCGGGCGGGATGCCGTCGCATTTATTTCTCTGCAACGCCGAGTAATTGATATATCCAAGGCGCAAGCGCCTGTGATACCGAAAAGAAAAGCAGAAAGCCCGTGTTCGGACTTTCTACTCAATTTATTTTGTAGGCCCGGAAGCCCTGAACCGTCATGCGGTCACGCCGGGGAGTGATCTTCGCGGCCTGCGCAATCTGCGTGTAATAGGCTGAAAGCGAATTGATCTTTTCTTGACAGGATTTCTGGAGTTCCGTATCGTCAGCGGCACGGGCGGCGACGGCGACATCCTTCTGCCGCCGGACTTCCGTTTCGATCTTCCGCATAAGCTGTACGGCCTTGTATGTGGTATAGCGCTTGCCATTGATCTCACATCCAGACTGATTTGCATCACGCCATGCTCGCAGCTGCTCATCGGTATAGCGCCTGACAGAATGCTGCGTGGAAAAGCCCATTGCAATGTGCATACAGTTCCATTCGCCGATTGGCCGCTTGAAACCTGTGTAGCTATGCCCATCCACATCCACGAAAGCCTCACCTGCCTGCATTTTCTGGAATTCGGACTTCAAAAAGACGCGGCCCTGCGCCGGCTCATGGTCGGGGGCGGAGCGGGCATGAGCGGAAAGTTCAATCGCATCGAATCCGAGATCTTCACCCATCATGATGGAAGCGTTCTGCGCGATCTGATTCGTGCTGTCGATAATGTTCTGCCGGATGGCGGTATCGAGGCGGCGGTGATAGCCGCTGGCGTAATAGACCTGCATTCCGTTATATCCAAGCTGCTCGATCACATCGCGCGTTGCGCTTTTATAATCACTGAGGCCAGAGGAAACGGCCAAAACGGCGGTATCAATGGCTTTACGGTACGGCTCCGAAATGGCTGTTGTATTTGACAGATTTATCAGGGACTGCGCGGTCTGAACAGAAACGCTCTGCACATACTGCGTCAAACGGCGCTGTGTCGCTACGGAAACTGGATTTTGCTGGAGATACACGGCAAAGCGCGGATCTGCGTATGTATCCTTGAGAACTCGATCGTAGACCTGCGTGAGATCTCTGACATTCAGCCCTACTGCGTCTGCCAACCGGGTTGTAATTTCAGATACGTCCGCGCCCATATCAGCCATGATTACCAGACGATTCACGCTGGACGCATTCAACGTCCCGATCTTTTTGACCTGCGCTGCAATTTTGGTGATGAACAGCGTATTGATTTCATCGAGCCGATCCAGCATCCGCTTGACCGCAGACTCCAGTTCTGATTCGGTCGGGCGTTTATTGAGTTCGTTGGGCACGTCAACGCCTCCTTACTCGTCAGGCGTTACGTTCGGGAGAAGTGTGCTGAGATCCGTCATGCTCTCCTTTTTCTCTTCTGTGACCGCCTTGATTGCAGCCTTGGCCTGCGCCGGAGTCTCGCCGAAATACCACTGCCGCAGTTCTGCACGGCTGCTGCATCCTGCATTCAGGAGAAGCAGGCGCTCATTCATCTGCTGTTCCGTGTCGGTGATGATCGAGTCGTCCCAGTTGAACGAAACATCATACTCACCCTCCGGAGCGAGGTGGTAGAGCGTTGCGTATTTATCCATGGAGCGGATCACGGAGCGCAGACAGCGTTCCAGAGCCGCTTGATTGTCCGCGATGGTTGCGTATGACCTCTGCTTCAGCAAACGCAACTCCGTCGCTGTGCGGGCCTCAGAGGGCGCGTCGGTCAGAGATCCACGGGACAGGCCGCAGAGATCTTCCACGCGGGAGAGAATTGAACCGAGGCCGCTGAGAAGAGAAGCGTCGCGGATGGCCGGAGAGAAAACGTGATAATTATCATCGTCGCCGAGATCGACACCACGGAAAAGCCGGTCATTCAGCTTCGGCATTTCCATGCCCTTACCGTCAGCGCGGGGCCGCAGTGCCGTCGGATCGACGTCAACGGCCAACTCAGAGCCTTCAAATTCCCACATGAGGCGTGAATACTGTTCATCCGCGTCATGGATGACATTCACGGCTTTGGAGAACACAGCAGATCCCATAGGGCTGTCAATGTCTACGCTGTTCGCAGCGGCGACTTTGAACCAGCCGAACATCTGCCCGTCTGCCGCCTCGACGACGGCCTCCGGCGCAAGCTGCGACCAGATGGGCACGTCAGACAGAGAAACTTCAACGCCGATGCTGTCTTTCATACTGGACTTGAATACGCGCTGCGTGATACGGACGTTTTTGCCCTCGACCGTATGCCGCTCCAGCCGGGTATAGACGTTCTTGCCCTCTGTGTAGCTGTCGCGGAAAATGACATCTGCCAGACCGCCATCGTCATCGAACGCGATAGGGTAGAGGCTCCAGTCCATCGTCCAGTCAAAGTAGATGTGACCGTCTTTCGGATACGGCTTGATTGTCATACCGCCAGCTGCGCAGCCCTGCTCGAGTTTCTGCCGGAGAACAGTGATGCACTTCTCAAATTCATCCTTGAGATACTGCGCGCGCGGATTCATCACGTCGTCGCCATCTGCCGTGCGCGTATCGCCGTTCGAGCTTTTGCCCGTGATGTTCCATTTCAGTTCTAGCGTCACCTGACGCGCAACTTCGGAGCAGATAAACGCCGGAAGATTCAGCGACTTCATACCGCATTCTGCCAGCCACGGGGCCTTGTCTCGGTACATGTCGTACCACAGATCAATCGCGTTCATCATCTCCGTCGAAAGGGGCGTTTCGACGTGCTCGACCGCTTCAATGTTCTTATACGAGATCAATTTTCGGATCACCCCTTTGATAAAATTGATAAGCCTTGAAAAAATCATGTTTTCGCCTCCGCCGTTTGAGAGGTATAAAAAATCCCCTGGTATCCGCCCATAGCAATAAGCAGATACCGGGGAAGAATATGAAGTTTTAGGGGATTCGGTAATACCAGCCCTTCATGCCGCGGCAACTCATGGGGCGCGTTTGCAGGCCGGACACCCGACACCAGAGCCGCCCGAAGTAATGCCGTTCGGCGAGATGCTCGCCGCTGCGGTTTTCGCGCAGCCATCGGCGGTAGTCGGCGTAGACCTCACACGCTGGAATGACACCGCGCTTATCATAACCGCTGTAGAAATCCCGCACGGTTTCAATGTCGGCGCTCTGCTGCGTCGGAGCCGGGAGAGCGGGAAGGGAAGCGGAGGATACGAACGTATCCGGCAGCACGATTCCGAACTGCCCGCAGACGGCCTGCGCCATCTCTGCGATTGCCCGCCCAGATTGCCCTTGCCGCTGCATGACCGCTGAGAGCGCCCGTATAAGCTGCGAAACCTGACCGGCGGCTTGCCGGTCACTGATGAAGCCTTGCGCCGTCTCCGTGCCGCCAGCGGCGTATCTGCCGGTTTTGCGGAGGGAGGGGAGAACTTCACTCGTCACCCAGCTTTTGAACTTTTTTGCGTCGGGCAGCTTAGAGGAGAAAATCAGCGAATATAGGCCGCTTTCGTTGATGATGACCATTGACTGTTTTCCGCGAGGGGTGTCTAAAACGGACGCCCCTTTATCTTCGTCATCAACTTTTTCACGCGCGGCTTTTGTCGGTTCGGCGTATCCCAATGCCGACGCGACATCTTTTCCGACAAACCACGGCTCACAGTCAATCATGGTTGTTCGGATGCTGCCAAACTCAGGATTGCTGAAAATCTGTAATCCGTTCATGCTGCTGCCTCCATGCCGCGAAGATCATGCCGAAGATCGCCCAGCATATCGCGGATGATCTCAAAAGCGTCTGCGTAGACCTCAGCAGGCATATTGCCGGTTTCGGCTGAATCCTGCAAGACGAAAAGCAGGGATTCCAGTTTTTCAGTTCTGCTGATGATTTTATCCAGTTTCATGACATTCAAATTCCTTTCAAGTTTAATCTTTTTAGCTGAAAGACTTGACAAGGAACCTGTGTCTGAGTAAAATAGATTTCAGACAGAGGATTTTTTCCTTGTCCTTGGGTAACACGATTCCGATCATTTGCGAGGTGGCCGGGATCGTGTTATTTCTTTTTCAGCAGCAAGTCTATCGCTCTTCGTATTGCTTCGCCTCGGGTGATCTCATGTTGATCGCAGTATGACTGCAATCTGGCCTCTGTCTCTTGGTCAAGGCGAATGCTATACCGAATGTCTTTAGGCTTTTCTGCTTTAGGTCTACCTGTTCGGGGTGACATCAGTTCACCTCACTTTCTGTCACGCATTAAATATAAATCATGCGTGACAAAAAGTCAAACGATATTTTCCGAATTGTTCGGAAAATTTTCTGATATGTTAAAAAACTTTTACTTTCTGCGATGAATAGTTAAAAATATTTAGCTGAATATGTAAAAGAGAAGAACGCCCGGAGAGGGCGTTCTTTCTGCTGTTCATTCGTTCACCGCATTTTGTAGCTGATGATGTACGAGCCGAGCATACTGGTTACTTCTGTGACTTCGACGGTTACGGTATCACCGGCTGAAACCTTCGGATTCGTGCTGGAGCAGAAATTCAGATGCTCACCAGCCTGCATATTGTAGCCAAACGCAGAATCGGGAACCAGTTCATTGACTGTGAACTGTACGACTTTCCCGGTCAAATCCGCACCGGTGTTAAGATCCGCCTCAAAAGAAGCGGCGTCTGTGTAATCCGGTGTTACGCTCTTCGCACCGCAGCCGATCAGCGAGAACAGAAGCAGCGCGGCAAGAAAAATAGAAATTGCTCTTTTCATTTGAACTCCTCCTGTATCAAAGATGGTATTATTTTACCATACCTTGCAGAAAAGAGCAAGTGCAGTCAAATCTACAATTCTACGGTTTCGCGCGCACGCGCGTATAGACCCGTTTTTTAGAGGCCATAGGGATAGGTATATATCCCTGTTTTCTCTGTAATCCTCTATTTTATAGGTCTATATAGTATATATTGTAGAATTGATACTAGAGGGCTGAAAGCATTGAAAACACTGAGCAAATCGGTGCTACAATCGATTGTAGACGATTGTTAGAATTGTCACCTGAGAAGCGTTTTTCCGGTAACAATTCTAACAATTCGATTTTGAATTGTAGACAGATCTGTTACCCTAGTATTTTCCAATATCACAGTGCATCCGCAAGCCGCCACGCCTCAAAGATCTTCGGCCCCTGAGTGGCAAGCCAGTCAACCATCTCTTCGTTCTTTGCCCATGCGCCGTCAAAAGTGAAGGAACTGTCGGCCAGTCCGCTTTCATCAAGAAACGCATGAACAATCTCATGCCGGATGATATGCTTCTCACACGCAGCGACAGCGCCGGGAAGTTCGTGTTCCCATCCCTTGTATGTGCTCATGTCGCAGTAAACGATCTGCTTCAAATACGGATCGCAGAAGCCGTCAATCGACCGTCTAGCGAATGCTTCCTCTTCGTCGTATTTTTTCTTGATGATAGTGTAATCCACACCGAGAATGCTGACTGTCATATTATTGTCCTTTGCGCTTCCAGACGCGCTCCATCGCGTATCGTACCGAGTCAATGCTATGGTTGTTCTCGTCCGGGTAGCCGCTGATGACTTCGCCATCGGGAGTGCGCTCATATTCGTATTTTGTAAACTCGTCTGCCGTTGCAGGGCAGCGAGCGGGATCAATCACAATCGCTTTGAGGGACTGAAGCCACTTGATGCCATACCGCACACTGTCCGGGCCTTTGACCGCGCCGCGGCAAAGCGCGCCATAGCTGCGATAGTCTCCGACGCTTTTCGGCTCCGCGCTGTCTGCGGTAATCAGATCTGATTCTGTGACGCCTTTCAGCATCTTCAGAGCGTTCCATGTGACTTCATTGCTCTGCTTATTGGCCCGGTGCTCGTCGAAGATGTAAAGCGTCCTGCGGGCGCTGTCATAGTGCATTTTCGACCAATGATACGGATCCGGATACCAGCCCCAGTCAACGCCCATGTAAATCTGATCGAATCGCGCGATTTCCTCATTCGTGATCGCGCGGATCTCCAGATTCTCAAAGACCTCACCGCCAGTGCCGACGGCGTTGCCGAGGTATTCATGCTCATACGCCCGAGGATTGACTTCCTTCAGGGCCTCGGCGTCGTCAAAGAACTGCTCGCCGAGCCAATCCCGCGGAACGTCTGTATAGCATGACTTATGCCGCAAACTGTCGCGGCGGGGCTTCATCACATACTGATTCGCCCAGTTGCTCTGGCTGATCGGCGGGTTGAAGGATTTGAAGACAACAAACTTACGCCCGCCGCGCATGACAGACTGCTGGACAGAACGGATCTCCTCTTCGCCCGCGAACTCATCAAGTTCCTCAAACCAGAGATATTTGAAATAGCCCTTTGCGACCTTGATGGATTTCATCTTCTTGGCGTTATCGAGGCCACGGAAGATGATAACCTGTCCGGTTGGGATGTATGTCATTTTGTGCGGAGATGTCGTGCATTTCCACAGGTGACGAACGCCGAGCATTTCCAGCGCCCACAGGATCTGTTCATAAACGCTGGTAGAAATGGAACTGCCGACTTTACGGAATACGACCGCATTTGCATTCGGATCTTCCATAATACCGAGCGGGATTTCCGTACCAATGAATGAGGACTTCGTACTGCCGCGCCCGCCGTACAGGTCATAGTAGGTGTGCCTGCCCTCTACGATGTCCCAGTGGACGCCATAGAACGCAGGAGCGATGATACTGGAGAGGCGGACGCTGTTTTCACCATCATTTTGTGTCGGCATCCGCGCTCACCGATTCCTCTTCCTGCTCAGGTTTTTCCGCCGTTTTGGGGATATCGCTGATGATCTTCACGGCAGATGCAGCGGCTTCGGCTGCTTCCTTCGTAGCCTCGTTCCATCCGCGGAAGTTGTTCTGCAAACTGAATTTTGCGCCGTTTGCGCCGTCCTTATCGAACAGCCGCTCTTCCACATACGCCTCGATGCGGGATTTTGCGCGGGTGATGACCTCACAGAATTCTTTCTTCCCCTGATAGTTCAAAAGGCTCTGCCGTGAGGCGAATCCCAGCGCAAGGCCGAGGCCGGTAATCGTCGGGGGATGACGGTCAACGATGACGGGATACCCGTACTTATCGCGGATCGGATTGCCGTCCTTGTCCTCCAGAATATGACCTTCGCAGTCCTTGAAATACTGCTCGATCTTTCCTTCGATTTCCTCTTTGCATTTATACTTCGGCTGCTTTACTGGGTAAGTTTTTGTAAATTTTGCAGGCATCGACTTCGCCTCCTTTCACGCAGAATAAAAGCCCCTCCGCAGGCCCAGTGCCGCGGAGAGGCTTGAACGTATATCGGATTTATTTCTTGCCGGGTTTCTTGGCTGCGGCGCTCTTGGGCTTGCCAGCGGACTTGGACGCCGGTTTCTTCTTCGGCGGGGTCATGCCAGCATTCCACAGGTCAAAAAGGCCCTGCGCTTCGCCCTTTTCCAGTTTTTCTTCCTTGTACTTTTTTTCAGCCATGCCAATACCTCCTATTTCCTGTAAACAAGGGCGCTGCGGTCGATGATGTTGTGATAGCTACCGGATGCGTCCTTGATGACGTTGTAGCCCAGCACAAGCGCATAAACGCTCATGTTGTTATTCCGGAACGACGTCTTATAGCCGCCGGTTGCTTTCGCAAACGCGGGATGCGATTTGTCAAATGCCGCTGCCTTTGCCCGCAGCGCATGGTCGGTGATGATGCGCGCTGTTTTGGGATTCAGGACAGCATTCAGCGTCATCCCGCTTGCATAACCGGTGTTGCCGCCGCCGTTCATGTCAAAGTATGTGCCCGCGCCGTATGCCTGTCCGCCATGCTTGCCGCCGATATAATTCAGGCGGCTGTACATTGCCATGTCAGCCACCTGCTGCGCGGTCAGATTCCTTGTGCTGCCGGTGGACGTTCGCAACGTGCCGCCGTTGATACTGCGGGAAAGAATCTCGCTCTGCGGAATATTATTATCGGCCATGAACTGCTTGAATTCAGCCGCATCCAGAACTTCCGGTTTCGAGTTCAGACCTGCCGCAAAAACAAATTTCTGCGTGATGTCGTTCACGTCACCGAGATGGTTCGGAAGGTCAGTCTGCTGCGAGTCGGTGAAGAACTGCGCGAGCTGCGCATCGGGCATACCGGTCAGCTGATCGAGCGCGTCCAGCTGAACAGGAGTGTTCGAGTCATCCGGCAGCTGCTGACTGATCGGAGGCTGCTGCGGCTGAAGCATAGGAGGCACAGGAACGGCAGAAGGTCTTGTGAGGTTCGATTTTCCGCCTCGTCCGCCCATAGTCTACCTCCGTTATTTCTTCCTTGCCGCCGGTTTCTGCGCTGCTCTTTTCAGGGGGCTGTTCGGCGTACCGAAATCCTTCGCGCGCGGAGTCGTCAATTTTTCACCGGGTTTAATTGCATACATCGTACCGGAAACGGTGTTCCAGCGGTCATAATCCTGCTCAATGCTTTCTTTCTTCGTCGGTTTCTTTGCCATGTTGTGACCTCCTATCAATCAACTTCGACGATCAATTCGATCTGCCGGGTGTTCAGACTCGCCGTAGAATAGCCCTTCTTCCGGGCCTTATTGCCAGAGTATTTGACATCTACGATGCGATAGGTGTTGTGGCCTCTTGTGCCCGTAGGGGCAAGGCACATCTCGCCCAGCCGCCCGCCGGGGCCGTCACCGGGCATAAGCGCTTGCGCGCTTGCTTTTGCGTGATATGTAATCTTGACCTCGCGCGTGGTAAACGTATCACGGCTCGCTGGACTTGCATCGCGGAAGTTGTTTACCGACGTGGAAAGAATGCGAGCATCTGCGTATGCGTGTCCGACAAGCGCTTTTTTAAGCGCGGAGATCGACATGCCATCATGCCCGCCGGTAATGCCTTTCTGGCGGAGCAGGTCGTCGATCATGTCGCCGTGATCGTATCGCGTAAGGTTCAGGTTATAGCCGAGGTTATGCGACGCATCAACCATGCTGTCGTACACATAGCGCTGCTGCGCTGTCAGCTTCTGGCCGGTAGAGATCGCGTGATTCATGTTCTGACTCATGTTGTACAGACTGCCGCGCTCCGTATTCGGGTCGAGGTAGTCAACAATGGCGACCTGCGCATCGATATCGAGGTTCTGCTTCTGGAAATACTGTCTGCCTCCGAAGAGGTCATGGAAATCAGCGGTATCCGTGTCACTGAAAACACTGTTGTTCAGCTGCTGCGCTTGTTGTGGTGTAGCTGCCCTATTCGGCGGTGTCTGCTGGATCTGGAATGCTCCTCCTCCGCCACCGCCTGCGCCGGATGTAATACCGCTTTTGCTGCCTCTGCCGCCCATATAGTTTATCACCTCGTCGATGTGAAGTCAAATTTTCTCATCCTGCTTGCGCCATTTGCTCTGAAAAGCTTTGACAGGGATGATGTTTCCGGTGCATTCGTCCGGTACTGTGCCGTAAACGATAACCGCAGCGGGCTGCAGGCGCGTCATCATCTCACGGTAGCCGTCGATGAAATACTCGCGGGTCTGTCGGCTCATCTGCGTTCCGACGCTGGAGACGGCGACATAGCCGCCCTCCGGCTCTCCGTCGAAGCACCAGTCATAGCTTTCGTGGTCACTCCAGCTGATCGTCGGAATGACGGTGATCCCGTTCTGCTGCCAATACGCGCCGAGCCAATGCTTGCGGTAGTGGTTGTAGATTTGAATCGCTTTCGGGAAATCCGTGTATGTGGAAAAGTCCGGCGTACAGACGGCCTGAAATCTGCGGAGTTGTCCGAGATAGCTGTCAGGCTGTGACCATAAGCGCTGGAACTGGTAATCGTCGATGAAAAAGTGAATCCCGTGGATCTCCGGGTCATCACACGTCCGCGCAAAGTTGAAACTGATCCAGTTGTCAACGTCGCAGATTGTCGGGGCCAGAGCGGGAATACCATACTCACCGATGCCATCAAAAATCGATTTATTCAGGTTTTCATAATTGCGCTGCTGCCGATACAAAGCGCCACCTCCAAGGGCTATTGAAATCCGCTGGCCGGTGTCTGCAAGCCGGTCAGCGGATCGTAAGAAGAAGTGGACGTCATCGGCGACGCCATAAGGGGGACGCCTGAGCGTAAGGGAGGAGGTCAAGGCCCTTACATTCCCCCTAGGCTATGAATCCACAGTGCCATAATATCACATGGGAGAGGGACAAACGGGGACAGGATTCTCGTTTGTGGCTTTGAGGTAGCGGTATGCCCGTTTTTTGACGCCGCCGGGGGTGTTCCCGCCGCCGACAATTCTGGCTACATTCTCCCAACTCTCTAACTCGCAGAAACGACGCGCAAAGATCTCACGGGTCAATGCGTCCGGGATCGTGTCGATGTACCTCTGTAGGCGCGCGCGTTCGATGATGCAGCGCTCTGTGCGGTCGGCAATAATCGCCTGCGTATCGGCAATGGCGGCGACGATTCGCTCTACCTTGCGTCCGTCGCCGGATGCAGCGCGGGGCATGCCGGTCAGATGCGAAGACGACGGATCGCCCTTTTTGCGTTCCAACTCTGCAAGGCGGCGTTGATTCGCTTTGATCTCGCGGTCAAGATAATAAAGCTGTGATAATTCGGCTACTGTCATTTTTGAACTTCCCCCTTCACTGCGGCAATTCGTACTTTGAGCGATTCCAGAAGTCTTTCTTGTGTGTGATCCTTGTCATTCAGGGATCTGATGACATCCTCGTCGCGGGCATTTTGAACGACCAGCATATGCACGATGACGGGCAGCTTCTGGCCCTGCCTGTGCAAGCGCTTGTTTGCCTGCTGAAACTCTTCCAGATTCCAAGTCAGTGAAAACCAGATGATGTGATGTCCACCCATCTGCAAATTCAGGCCATAGCCGCAGGACGTCGGATGAATCAGCAGGAGGTCAATCAGACCGGCGTTCCAGTCGTCTTTATCCTGCGGGCCATGATAAACGCGGACGCGCAGAGAAGTCTTTTGCAGGGCTGTCAGAAGTCGATCGAGATCATGCTTGAAGAAATAGCAGACAAGAGCGTGTTGCCCACCAAGCTGCTCTACCGTCTCCATGAATGCCTCCAGCTTGCAGTCGTGAACGGGAATGACGTTGTGATCCTCGTCATATACCGCACCATTGCAGAGTTGCAGAAGCTTACCAGACAGCGCAGCAGCGTTGTTCGCTGTGATCGTCTCTTCGTCCGGTATTTGCAGGATTGCTTCGCGTTCAAGCTGCGTATACGCCTTGCGGGCTGCATTATCCAGCACGACGGGAATCTCTTTGTAGACCATATCCGGCAGTTCGAGATAATCAGCAGCTTTCATGCTGATGCAGATATCTGAGATCGACTGGAAAATGCTCGCCTCTGCACCGTCCTTCGGCGCGTAAGAGAAAATTGTGGTACGATTGCGCTTATCTGGGATGAAGTACATATCGCGGTAGACAGAGATCGTTCGACCCAGCCGCTTTCCGCCGTCCAGAAGATAGATCTGCGACCACAGATCCATGAGGCCGTGCGGATTCGGTGTACCAGTCAATTCAATCAGGCGATTGATTTTTGGCCTCACAACCTTCAGCGCCTTGAAGCGCTTCGACTGACTGTTTTTGAAGCTGCTGCTTTCGTCCAAAACGACCGTATCAAACGGCCAGTCCCAGCCGAAATATTCAACCAGCCATTGCACGTTTTCGCGGTTGATGACGTAGATATCCGCCGCGCTCATCGCCGCGTTGATCCGCTGTGTAGCTGTCCCCATCACACTCACTACGCGCAGATGCTTCAGGTGATCCCACTTCCGGGCCTCCGTCTGCCATGTGTCCTCTGCGACCTTCTTCGGCGCAATGACCAACACACGATTGACGGCCCAGTACATCCGCTTCAGCTGATCGAGCGCGGTCAGCGTCACGACTGTCTTACCGAGGCCCATGTCGATGAAAAGGCCGATGGACGGCAAACGGATGATCGCGTCCTGACAGTATTGCTGATACCGATACGGCTTATATTCCATGACGCACCATCCTCTCACAGTCGGCACAGACACGCTGCACCTTCTCCGGCGTATCCACCGTGTTATAGACCAAAAAACCAAGAGCGCGCAGAACTTCATGCACATAGCGCTGACGCGCCCGCTCTTTCTTTCCCGGCTGCTTCGTCTCCACGAAAACCACAGCAGCGCCGGGAAGCAGTATCAGACGATCCGGGACGCCCGTATAGCCCGGTGACTCGAACTTCAGGCACAGACCACCGAGGGCGCGGATCGGCTTTATCAATCGCCGTTCAATTTCCTTCTCAAGCACAGACAAACCTCCATATCATTCGTGTGCGCGTAAGCGTCCACCACGGGACGAGTGCAGCGGCTTACCAGCACAGCACATATCATCGCTTACCGCCGTTTCCCAGCCTCGCGGTCGGGCTTCCGGTTGTTCCTCCCGCCGTGCCATGCCGACATGCGAATGCGCCGCTGAAAGCAAGCGGTGTCAATTCTACACGCGCGCGTATAGACCCAAAAGCTGGCGTACTGGCTCCTGTGCGTGCAGGTGTCAATTCTACACGCGCGCGCGTATAGACCCGTTTTTTAGGCGTTTAGAGGAATTAGAGTCCTATATTTACCCTCTAATTCCTCTATCCATCTAATATTTAGGTCTATATAGTATATATTGTAGAATTGTTACTAAGAGCCTGGAGCCATTGATATCACTGGGAAAAACGTGTCTACAATCGATTGTTACCGATTGACAGAATTGTTACCGCTCAACTGCTTGCGCGGTAACAGTTCTACAATTCTGTCTACAATTTATTGCGTAATTGTAGACGTATCCGTTACCCTAGAATTTGCCATTTTCATCTGTCCGCTGCATCGGCTTTTCGGAAACCTCGCTGCTTGCCGTATTGCGGCACAGCCATGCCGTTTTGACGTTCCCAGCCGTCCAGACCTGACAGGATTGAATTGATCTCGCGTGAATCCTTACATCCCGCACTGAAATCAACGCGCGCTTTATTGAACAGTTCTACCCAAATCTCGATTGCACAGATCCTTTTTCGCTCAACCAGCTTGATATTTCCATGTGCTGATTGGCTCCAAAAATCCCGCCGACGGTCAATCGTCCAGTTTGCCCAGTCCTCCGGAATCTTCGATTCGACAAACTCGCGGATCATCCCTTCGCGGGGATCAATGCTTCGATGCTCTTCCTGCTTGACAACGGCAGCTGCTTCAATATTGCCGGACAGGAACAACGGCTCCCACGGAAGAAGGGCTTTAGCCTCTGCCCAGATCTGATCGACGACATCCGGCGTGAGATCCTTCCATACCATTTTCTCACGGGGCTGAATGCCCACGTCAACGGGCCAGAAGCGCCGGTTGCCGGTGTCATCCTGCAAGAACTCCATTTGATTGCAGGTGCCGAAAAACACGCATCGGCGGGGCAGCTCCGAGACGTGACGGCCATATGCCGCGCGGTATCGGTCAGAGCGGAGCGAGAGGAACTGCTTAATACGGGATACATCGGTACGCCGGAATGCGTCGAGTTCTGCGACTTCCACGATCCAGACACCGGGGAGAAGTTCGGATGCGTCCTTACCCTCAAAGGTGCGGATCGAGTCGTTAAACCAGCCCTTGCTCATACGATCCAGCAAGGTCGATTTGCCGATGCCCTGCGGGCCGCAGAGGATGAGCATATTATCGAACTTCGTTCCCGGCTCCATTGCACGGGCGACGGCGGCGACAAAAGATTTCCGTGTGACGGCTTTCGTATAGTCGGAATCCTCCGCGCCGAGATAGTCAATCAGCAGATTTCCGAGCCGCGGAGTCCCGTCCCATTCCAGACTGTCGAGATAATCGCGGACTTCATTGAATGCGTGTTTTTGCGAATGCAGCAACAACGCCGCATCAATGTTCCCACGCTTTGTGATGCCGTAATATTTCTCCATAAACCAGTAGAGGCCGTTATTGTCCGTGTCTGTCCAATAGTGCCGATCTGGCTGCGTCGGCCACGGCAGAACGCCTAAAACCTCACCCCGGCCAGCAAATTCATTCAGCGCGAATTTGCCTTTCAGAAGCGGATCGTTGTCGAGAATGATAACGCAGTTGTCGATAGTTCCCTTCACAGAGCCGTTCTGTGTGTACTGCAAGCGCTGCTGCCATTCTGTGTCATCCTCAGCTGCTGCACCCGCGCCGGGGGCTGCGACGCCCTCGAAATCCTTGACCGCCTGCTCCGCGCGCTCTTTTGCCATGAGCGCGTTCACCGCAGAATTTGCACTGGCGAAATCGCACATCGCATTGTAGGACGGAAGTCTGTTCGACGGTGTACCCGGAACGCTATCGTCGTCCATCTGTCCGAACTTGTGTAGCCTTACCAGGTCGAACGCATTCACCAGCTGCTCGCTGCACGGGTCAGTCGCATGGTGAGAGAACAAAAACTTTCCATCACCGTACACAATCGCGCCGCCAGTGGTCGAGCCGCCGAGGTATGTAAAACGGTCGGGGCTGTTATCAACCGGGGCGTAAATTCCCGGCAGCAGTTCTGCGATTGCCCGATAGATGTCGTAGGTACGGCAGAATGCGCCTACGATACCGCTTTTTGTTTCCGGGTCAACCTGCTGCACGGCAAGCTTCTGATACTTGACGGCAGCGCCGGGAACCTGCGGCCACTCATTCCAATCGCGCCAGTTCGTATAAGTCGCCAGCAGGCCATCCGCGTCCGCCAGCGGCTTGTCTGCGTAATGGTAGACATAGCTGCTGTCCAAACTGCACGACGGGTAATACATCAGGCGCGACGGCTCGAACGTCGTCGGGTCGGCCATCTGAATGCCGATCATCGACGCGACGCGACGTGCTATGGCCTCATACTCATCTGGCGTGACTGTCCGGCTCAATGGAAGCAGAACGCGCAGCCGCGGGGCGGTTTCGACGTGCTTCCGTGTGCTGTAAACACAGAAGCTGCAGCCAAGCCCTTCAAATGCCTGAATGACATTTTCCGTGCCGTATGCGGGGATTGTATCGAAATCCAGCGTCACGATGTCGCGGCCGATGACAGCGTTTGCTTTCCGCCTGCCACCGCTCAGAGCGCCGCCGACAAAGCCGCCGACGTCCTTCAGATCGTCCTGCTGACGCTTGGCCAGTTTTGCGTACTGCGCTATGGTTTCCATGCCGCGCGCCGGTGTCCGCATCCTTTCGTACAGTGCGGAGATGGTCAGGGCCTGCGGCTTCCAGTTCATGTCTTTGCGAGTCTGGCCGACGGAAATAACTATCTGCCGATCATTTAACAAATTCATAGTCCGTACCTCTTCTACCGCGTCCGCAAGCATGATCGCGGTCGGGCATATTCTTGATAGCTAAAAATATTTTACTACACCTGCCCTGAATAGTCAAATATATTTAGCTAACGGGGCAAAAGAAAATTAACGTATCGTGCCGCTCTTTTTTCCGCTGCACCGCTTGCTTTTTCTTCGCCTGTGTAGCCTCGATCCGTTCTACCCACCTTGTCAGCTTCTCATCCTCAATCTCTTTTGTATCCATCGGCCCAATCATGGATTCCAATGCCCGGATGCAGAGGCGCACGTCCGCGACCTCCTCGAAGAGATTTGAGAACGCTTCGCTGGCGGATACTGGCGTCGGATTCTCGTCACGCTCGATCCGCGCCTGCTTCAAAGCCGCGTGTGCAAGTTCCGTGCTTTCTTCGGCCAGCTGCTCCAAAAGGGCAGCAGCGCCGAGCGCGCTATTGACTACATGAAATTTATCAGCTTTTGTGCTCATCTGAAATACCTCCCTGTTTTTTGATCTCGCAGTTCGATTCGCCCTATCAACTCAAAACCCGCGAGATGAATGATGTTTTTGACTGTTTTGATGACGAGACTAACTCGACCATCGATTGCTGCCATCTCCTGATCGACATGACGGATAGCCATGTACGCTGTAGGATCAAGACACCCGCTGGAATTATAATGCGGGTCATTCTTATCGCCCATTGCCTGTATCACCTTTCTCATGCCTGCGCAGATGTTCAAAAAACTGCGCACGATATTTTGATACGGTTATCAGCGGAATACGATGCTTATTGGAGATTTCGGAATCCATACAAGTACGATCAAGAAGCAGTTCTGTGAAAACCTGTGCGCGCTGCGGGGCTTCGCTTTCCAGCGTAGAGGCTTCCATATTTGCCAGAGCATCACACCGATGATTCATCGCATTTCCGGCATGGGCTTTTACCCACATTGCAGAAAACTTATGAACCAAAGAATACCGCAGAATCTTTTCCCAGAGATCTGCATTTTTTCGGCTGGCGCGGTGAGACATTTTACGAAACGTGCCATCCTGCATACGGTTGATGCCTCGCACAACGTATTGACTGTCCGATATGATCGTGACATTTGACGGGGCCTCAAGAGATTGCAGACCAACGATTACAGCCGTTAGTTCCATACGGTTATTTGTGGTATCCCAATCGCCGCCGGAGAGTTCCCGCTTGTGATCTCCGTCGATCACAACGGCGGCATATCCGCCGGGGCCGGGATTACCGTGGCATGATCCGTCTGTGTAAATAATTACATCCCGCACAAATTCATCTCCTTCAAAGCATTTCGCTGAGTGCCGTTCACTTGAATCATACCGCGTATTTGCGGGACATGAGGGGACAAAACAACGGGGCAGAATGATTGATCTGCACAATCCTCAATAAATTCAGCCTGATCGTCCACGTCTTCAAAGTAGACTTCAAAGCGTCTGAGTTTTCCTTGCCGCTGTCGCTGAACCATCGTGTAGAGCGACTGCGGACTGGTAAAACCCAGCATTGCAGCGCAGCGCTTGGCAGTGCCGCAAGCGAGCAGAGCGTCGTCTCTGACGCGGTAAACGGCATACCAGCGAATCATCCTGCAACTCCCTTCTCGGCGTTCCACGCAGCGACATCAACGCCGATCCTTTTCAATTCGGCGTCTGCAAGCCATGCGTTGTCGGTGGTGGGCAGTTCATAGTGCCGGACGAGATCGTCATGAATGACCGTAAACTGTTCCCATGCTCGTCTGAGCCGCTTCTTCTTGAATCCAAGGTGCTTGAACAGAAAATAGAGAACCATCGCGTCAACGTCATTCACAAATCTTCGATCAGCTTCGATGATCTGGCGATTGATTTCAAGCTGCAAAGCTTTTTGTTCTTTGACCGTCAAATTTGCACCGAAAACACGCCCACGGTACTGCTTAACGATCATAATCGTCTACCTCTCCCGGCAACGCGCCAAATTCGGGAATGCTTACAGCGCGATCATCCCAGTATTCGGATGCGCCAATCTTCCGAGGATTGCTGTTCCATGCGTCTTTCCAGCTTGGCAGACTATCATTGATCGCATCAAATCCGATGCCCCACGAAGCGGCGGCGTCAACGGCCTGCTGGAGCAGTTCACCTTCACGGCAAGTCCAGAGAATGATTTTTGCGCCGTCGGCTTTTGCATCCAAAACCCGCTTGATGATAGCCTTTCGCGGCGCGCCGATCTGGGGCCATTTGTTCTCGCAAAGAGTTCCATCAAAATCAACAGCGATGACTCTATTCTTCATTTTTGCTCTCCTTTCTTGGATAGACCTCCGTTCCGCAAATCGGGCAGATGCCGGAGTTAACCTTGACGCCACAGGTCGGGCAGCGCAGCCGCACATCAGTACTCACGCCGTATGCGTCCGCCTGACTTTCCGCTGCTTCCAGATTCTTGACCATCTGTGCATAGTACGAATCCTTCAGTTCAATTCCGAGGCCGCGACGACCCATCAGAACCGCCTGATACGGCACGGAACCGATACCCGCGAACGGGTCAAGCACAATGTCGCCGGGATTCGTCCAGAGATCGATGCAGCGCTCAATCACGTCCAGCTGTAACGGGCAAATATGCTTCTCGTCTTTTTCGTCGCGCGCACTCTTGCGCTGTAGCGTATTCGACTGCCGGATGTCCATCCAGACCGGCGAGGCGTATCGTTGCCATACGTCAACAGGGAAAGACTCATAATCATGCGGGATCATTTCGGGATTTTCCCCCGGCTTGCGGAATGTGACCACATAATCAGGCAGGCCCTGACGGCACATGGACGAGTCCTTGCGGATCTGCTTGTGTAGCAATCCCAGTGCCTTTGTCCGCTGCATTTCCGTAACGGGATTTTTCCAGATGCAGACTTCGGAATGGAAGATGAACCCTGCGCCACTAAATTCCCGGATAATGTCGCCGCGAAAATCTTTCACGCCGATAAATCCGTCACGGCTCTTCATTGCCGGAAGATTCATGCAGTGCACCGACACCAGACGACCGGGCATGATGACGCGCAGAAGTTCTGCAATCAAATAGCCGAAATGCTGCTGAAACTCGCCATCGTCACGGCTATTGCCCATATCACGGTCACTGTTGGAGTATGTATAAAGCGACGCGAACGGAGGCGAAAAGACGGCGTAATGGATACTGCCATCCGGGACTCCGCGCAGAGTCTCTACGCAGTCGCCCTGATACAACGCATATTTTGAATCAACCAGCTGATTAAGCACATTCATGTTTGAATTCCTCCCATGCGGGGAGCCGCATAGCCTGTGTCGGTTCATACGGTGTCGTAATCCGATAGGTACTTTGCAGTTCCTTTTTTGTGATCTCTTTTGTCTGTTCGACCATTGCCTGCCGCATTTTGCCACAGTCAGCCTGCTTGCGCTCGATGTTCTCCTTCACGCATCCCTCGCGGGCGCTGATAACGATATACACGTCAACCGGCTGAGTCTGCCCGAATCGCCAGCAACGGCGTACCGCCTGATAGTATTGCTCATAGCTGTCGGACAGACCGACGAAGATCATCTTGTGGCAGTTTTGCCAGTTCATGCCGAAACCGGCGATAGAGGGTTTTGTGACAAGGCAACGGTTAAAGCCCATCGAAAATCCCATCATGCGGGCGCTCTTATCAGCAGCTTTGTCGCTGCCTTTGACTTCAATGGAGCGGTCGATCTCATGAGCCAGCATGGCACTTTCTGCGTTCAAATCACACCATACCAGCCACTGATCCTTCGAGCCATTTACAAGGCCAGCAGCGGCGGCACAGCGGGCTTCCAGCGTGTCCTTGCGGGCCTTACGACGCTGCATCAGTGTCATGGATTCTGTAACCGGTGTATCGCCGTCTGCGATGATCTCGTGGATGTTGAGCGGCGGCAGATTGTAGCCGTCCATTTGATATCCAAGATCCGCAGGATTGTTCAGGACAACGGCCCAGCTGCCCATCCACTGCCAGAACACCTCTTCGGCGTGGCCCTTGAGCCGCCATTTCGATGTTTGTCCGCCGTCGTGAACGAAGAACATGGACAGCATTTCCGTATAACTCATGATGCCGAGGAATTCTGAATGATTGCCCAACTCCATGAAGTCGTTCGGGGCCGGTGTAGCTGTACACGCCAGCCGGAACGGCGTACTGCTGAAAAAGTCAATGATCTGATTCCGTGTCGCGCCGGTAAAGGATTTCAGAATGCTGCTTTCATCCAGAACAACACCCTCAAATTTGCAGTTTTTGAATTTGTCCAGCTTTTCATAGTTTGTGATGTTGATGCCGGGTTTCACGTCGGCGGCGGACTCGCAGAGCGTAACATGGATGCCAAACTTCATGCCCTCCTGCGCGGTCTGTGCAGAAACGGTCAGCGGCGCGAGAATCAGGACAGATCCGCCTCGCACAGAAATGATCTGATTTGCCCATTCAAGCTGCATCGGGGTCTTGCCGAGGCCGCAGTCCGCGAAGATTGCGGCGCGGCCTTTGGCAAGCGCCCAGCGCACGATATCGCGCTGGAACTGATACAGCATGGAGTTAAGATCGTCAACGGAAACCTGAATGCTATCCGTGTGGATGGATTGCTTGCTCCGCTGCTCGATAAAAGCCTCGTAATCTGTCATGTTATTCGTCCTTCCTCCCAACCGCATCCAGCAGAAGAAGATTTGTGTTCACAGGGACGGCAAGCGCCGTCTCAACGGGCTTATCCTGACTGGAAAGCATTTCGCTCAAGTCGAAGCCAAGCCCCTCAAGATACTCCATTCCGAGTTTCGCATTTGCGAGGTTTTTGAGATTCATACGCACGGTGCGATATGTTCCCTCAACCTGACTGTAGAGTCGGTCGAAGCGCTTTTCCAGATCCTTGTCAAGCTGAGTCTCGCGGATTTCGGCTTTTTGCAGACATTCCACCGCTGAACCACGCCCGGATACGATATTACGGAGTGCACTGGAAAGAGAGCTATAGTAATACACAGGCCCGACCAGATTTTCGTTTTCAGAATGCCAAGCGTTGAGCCGGTCGTAAATCTCCTGCATCCGAGGCAGCACATACGCGGCAAAATCATCAAACTTACTTTGCTCAATTTTCTGCTGAAGCAAAGCCGCCTCTGCGGATTGCTCCTGCTCTTTCACCTTGCGCAGCGCATCGGCGCACTTCCCATCGAGCCATTTTAACAATTCAGGCTTCGTCATGCTTCTTCGCCTCCTTTCATCGCATCCGCATGGGCCACGGCGGGAATGGGCATATCCTTGCTGGCATCAATCTCACCTGCGCAGGCAGCGTAACCGGCGAGATCGACGTAGTTATCGGCTTTAATACCAGCAGCGGCACGAGCGACCTTCAGCAGCGCCATCATCATGGCAACGTCCTTCGAGGTGAGAGTATAGCATTCACCGAAGCGGCGCATTTTGGGGTAAGCGGCACGAATCCATGCGTTCCACAGGGCCGCGATAGCTTCAAAGCTGCTTTCGGGCGTTCCGTAGTCCTCCTGACGCTGACCGCAAACGCATTTTTCAGCCTCTTTCAAAATTTCAGATCTGGTCATGTTCAATAACCTCCAAACGTATTTATCAGTGCGAGTGTGATCGTGGCAATCGACATAATCAATTCGGCTATCAAGCTGATATAGATAATGCGAATCTTGACGCTCACTGTGCCGGGAATTATGAGATATAGAAACAGGAGACAAATGGAGAATACCGTTTGAACGACTACGAAATCTGCCATATCAAGCGTCTCCATCAGGGGATCTAAAGTGGAGCGGCAACTCTTTCAGCAGCGCATCCCGCGCCTGTGTAGCAACCTCTCGCATCTGCGGATGCGCCGCCGGTGATGTCCGAAGGTCGATAAAGTGCTGCCATTCCTGAATATTCGCAGTCATGATGACCTCCGTTTTCAAGCTATTCGGCAGCACTGCGCGCGCTTCCTGCGGCGAACAACCGCAATCCAGCAGATCGAAATATGCTGTTTCTGCCGATTCACAGCCGTGTTCCCAGATGCGATAGCCCGGTGTACCTTCATCAAGATACAGCGGCTTGATGACGCTGATCTCCCCGCCAAACCGGCCTTTGCTGTAATTGCAATACCGCGTGGACTCCTGACAGAATGACGCGACACGATGCCGGACGATCTCATGTGATACGCCTCTGTCGCAAACAAACAGCAGCGTTTTGTCGAGGTGAACCGTCTGATCCTTGACCGGGAGCGAGTTCGGACAAACCACGAGCGCAACGCCATCTTTGTGCGGCGGCTGTGCTGTAAAATAAGTCGAATGCAATGTAAGACCCGCGAATTCAGGGAAAATGACGGGATTGTCTAAGATAAATTGCGCAAAGCAACTGGGGCAGCAAATATTCTCTGCCTGAAGCATGAGAAAATAGTCGCGCCATGCACGAACATTCCCTGATACAATCTTTCGGCTTCCGTTGGATGTCAAACGGAGAAAGACATTGCGCCCGCTCATTCGCAGCAGTTCAATCGTATCTTCGACAAGAATCTGCGCGGGAGAGGTAAGGACGAAGCAGAAAGAGGCATGCTCCAATACGGCCTCATGGCCGCGTTTGATGATACGGGATACAAAGGCGGCGGCGGTGTCACCCGCCATGAGACTTTCAGACTTGTAGCATACGCGCCCGCAGCGCTCAATGTGGTGTATCATAGACTCAGCAGGGGTCAACGCTCTTCCATCCAATATGGCGAGCGGATGAATGATTGCAACGCTCGGATTTACAATTTTCATTTTGCGTCTCCTTCGGTATATGGATCAGGCAGGCTCCAGTCCCAGTAGTCTGTACCTTGCCATTCAATGGTAAAATAGTTTCGCTTTCCGTCGCCGATGAAGTATTCATACTCTGGAGGCAATGTCCGGCCAACATCTTCACAACCGGCGTGTTCGCGTTCCCAGCGTGAAACGACATCCAGCGCCAGCCAGTACATATCCTTCGGAATGTCATCGTCCCACGTTATGCACCAGAATTGATTCGGCTGTAAGATGACCTCTTCGATGCTCTGACCGCGCCGGTCAACACGATTCAGGATGCACCACCCAACAGCGGCCTGCTCCGCGATAGCAGCTTCGCCGTCAGCATTTTTAACGCCTACGGATTCGCCCCACATCGTCCGGGCAATCAATTCCACATCGCTTACTGACGCGAGAACAGGAACTGTGGTTGGCTCGGTGTCCGCCTGTGTAGCATTTTTCTCATTCAGATCCTCAAACGGAGGGCTTGTCCGCACTTGCTCCCGTTCTATGCTCACCGACGGCAAAGGATCCATCGCAGCTGCTTGAACAGGTTCTTCGCTGTCAGAATGGGCAGCAATCCACACCGCATAGACGCCGCAAATCAGGATTGCAAACATCAGAAAAAGTGCAAACAGGCGACCAAAAAACCAGCGCATATATTTCTTTTTGTTACGAATCTTCCTCATTTTGCGCATATCCTCAATCCTTCTTGAAGAACTGACCGACCCAACCATCTGCACCGAGGGGCAGGCCAGCGGCCCACGGAATGGGGGCAGTCATCAGTTCTTCAACACGTTTCAGCATCGTTTCATCATCGGCAAAAGGACGGATATCAATGACAACCTCATCATGGATGTGAAATACAATGGGAAATCCCGCGGCTTCCAGTCGCTCAATCGCCTCAGCCAAGCAATCGCGCGCAATGGCCTGCACGACATTTTCAGTCAGCTTTCCGCCATAGGTTTCGATCTTCTTCCATTTCTTCGTGGTCTGGTCAATGCCCATGTACTCAATGGACGGCGCACCCCAGCGGTTTTGTCCAAGAGATGGATTGACATAAAACAACTTCCGACCGGAGGGAAGAGCAATCGACATACAGAACGTTCCCTGCGTGTAGTCGAATTCCCGTGCGAGAGTCAGACCGTGTACGCGGACAGATCCTCCGTATGAGATGACTTGAATCGCTGCGGCATTCATTTCGTCCCAGAGTTCACGGATATGGCTGTTCGATTCACGCCAGCGGTCTACAATATCCTGAACTTCTGCGTCAGAGAGATCGTCGAGGTTATGCCCGACATCCATGCGCCGCATAGCGCTGATGCCGCCCTGATAGCCCAGTGCCAGTTCTGCGACTTTCCCGCGAGCGCGATATGAGTATTCGGGATTGCCTTTTTTGATCCGCTCAATCGGGATGTGGAACATCTGAGAGGCAGACGCCTCATAGATTTTGCCGTGAGAGCGAAAAACCTCAAGCCGCCATTCTTCGCCAGCCAGCCATGAAATCACGCGCGCCTCAATCGCGGAGAAGTCTGCGTCGATCAGGACGTTTCCCGGCGTGGCAATGAATGCAGTACGAATCAGCTGAGAAAGCGTGTCGGGGACATTCCCATAGATCACGCGCAGTCCATCCACGTTTTCATCCTTTACAAGCCGCCGCGCCAACGGGATCGGATCTGTGTAGGTTCTCGGCAGATTCTGCACCTGCACCAGACGACCAGCCCATCTGCCGGTGCGGTTTGCACCATAGAACTGAAGCAGGCCCCGGATTCTGCCATCCGGCCCGACGCAGTTTTCCATTGCGTCATATTTTTTTGTTGACGTTTTCCCAAGTTCCTGACGAATCTCCAGCATCCGACGGACATCGGAATCATGGCCGTCCTGAGCAAGCAGTGTTGCAACCGTTTCCTTGCGCAGATCTGTGATCTTTTGTTCGTCGTCCATGGCCGCATTCAGCCAAGCCGCCAGCTGCGAAACGCTGTTCGGATTGTCAAGCTGCGAAATGGCGGCGGCTTCGGCCATCAGGTCGGACTTGACACGCTCGCCAATATCCAATGCACCGCGGCATAAATCCATATCAACCATGACGCCGCGGGCGTTGATCGTCAGATCCGTTTCCCATTGTTTCTGGACGAAATCAGGAACGGGATACATGGCAAGCCGCCGCTCAATTTCCATTTCTGTTACAACGTCCTGACGGTTATACTCTTTGAAAAGCGACCACTTCTCAAGATCGTGCCACGGCATATTTCGTGTGCGATTTCCATTGGCCTTTGTGGCCTTGCAGGGGATGCAGAAATAACGGATAAGAGCCTTGCCGGTACTAAGCTTCTGCTTGTCCCCTGGAAGCCCCAGCGCCTTTCCAGTGGCGTCCAAACCGGCGGTATAGCCTGCATACAGGCCATGAAACATCGTGCAGCGCCATTGCGACGGGATCATCTGGCCGTAGACTTTTGACAGGCAGGCCCATTCAAACGGCGCATTGTACGCATGCTTGATGCAGCAAGGATCGTGCAGCGCCATCACCAGCCAATCGGGGACACGCTCGCCGTTTGCAACGTCAACAACCTCGACCGGCGCGCCATCAAGCGAATACGCGAAAAGCAAAATTTCAAAGTCGTCAGATGCGATGTAACGAAACGCGCCAGCCTTTGCAATGGGAATGCTGCTGTACGTTTCCAGATCGATTGACAGATGGTGTTGCGTCACAGCTAAAACCTCCTTATTTGTGTGGGCGGGAGAGTATTACGCTCTCCCGCCGTATCGAGCATTACATCGGCAGGCCAGTCAGCGGATTGATCTGCACCCCGGCGGGCGCTGTGGGAGCAGCCGGAGCGGCGGGATACGCAGCCTGCGGTACTGCATATCCGGGATACGCCGGAGCCGCGTTCGGCGCCGCGCCATAAACGGGAGCCGTAGGAGCAGCATTCGGCATCACACTCTGACCGACACCCGCAAAGTCACTCGCCGCGCTTGCGCCGCCGGACAGCGGCTCGCCGTCACGGGTTTTCATGACATTGCCAAGGCCGCAGCCAATGCCGCGATTGCCGGAATTGTCATAGCCGAAGAATCGGATCGTAACACGGGCGTACATACCGCTGTAAATGTCCTGCGGCGCAAGTTCTGTGTTGATATTGTCCATGCCGACAACCTGCGGCTTGTTGTTCTCGCTGGAAGCGGTCATGACCCAATGGCCCTTGCACTCGTCGCCGAAGGGCATACCATTCTGACGGACGCCATCGCCATCCCACAGCGGCAGCTTGATGACCGGCGGGCGAACGCCGCGCCATTTCTTGTTGACGGCCTCAGCGATAGCAGCCTGCATGGCGGCTTCGATATCAGCTTTTGTAGCCGTATCAGTTTTCGGAATCAGGAGCGTTGCGGAGTATTTCGACTTCGCATTGGGCTGAGACGGATTCGCATAGGGGGTTACAAGGTGGACATATGACAGGCGGACTTCGCCAGTCAGGACTTTCAGCGGATCATTCTGATACATAGTTCATTCTCCTTTGTCGTTTGTGTTTTCGTTGGTAGTTTCGGTTAAAGCGGGATACACATCCATGAAATCGTCGAGTTCTGATTCCATTGTTTCAAGGCATTTCAGCAGCGCTCGGCGGGTATCTGCATTCGCTTCTGCCATTCCTTTGCTTTCCATGCTTGTCGTGGTGTATGCGCTTCTGCATTCGTTGAGTTTGCGATGAAGCAATCGAATGCAGCGAATCACGCGCACCTCGACTTTGTGACATTCAGGCAGATCGTTGTTGCTGAGGATGATAGATTCGCAGATTTCGGCCATTACGTCAGAGAAAGAGTTGGATCCCATTGCAGTCTCCAATGCGTCAAGGGGATTACCATGGTCAGACATATAAAAACCTCCAGTTACAAATTTTTATAAATATCATCGTAGGCATTCTGCGCCGCCATGCGCAGAGCCTTACGATTTAGGCGGTCGTCGTCCAGCAAATTCAGAATTTCATTGAACGCATCGCAAGCGTCATGGCACATCTGCAAATAGCCATCGGCACTGCGCTCTTGTTCTGCAGCGCATTTCTCAGTAGCGTCAATCATCTCAGCCAATTCAGCGGCATATCGGTTAAAACATTCTGCCGCGTCGTCGCCGATTTTTTCACGAATGAGTCTTTCAAGGAATTGCCGCTTGTCGCCGATGATAACTTCCGTACTGCCGTCGTTGAGATAGACCGTTTCAGCCATTGCCGACACCGCCAAAGTCGGCAGCAGCGGGGCTGTATGCGCTGCGCGGATCTGAAGCTTCAACGAGTGTCGGAGCGCCCATCGGGCGGGCAATAAACTGACCGGCAATCGTCTCAAAGTTTTTCTTACCAACAAGCTTTTCCAGCGCGGCGAGAGTTTTCGGTTTGCGGTCATAAAGCATCACGTCGTCATATCCCGCGGCGCGAATCGCATTGAACGCGGCATCCGTGTCCGTAAATGCCCGGACACTCTTTCCGGCTACGACCTTCCAACCGGGGATCTCACGGCCCACAAGGATTTCCTGCTGCGCATAATCCTTCAGGTCACCGTACCATTTCACAAGGTCGGCGGCGCGAACCAGAAGATCTGCAATCTCGGCGTTAGACAGTACGCCTGTCGGAATACCGTCACGGCCATCTTCTTCAGCTTGCATAAGCTGGTCGGGAGTCGCTTTTCCCGACGGTATGCAGTCCTTGAAGTCCTCAAATGCACAATTCTTCTTTGCCCGCGCTTTGCAGACAGCCTTGCCGCGGCAGAAACGACACCAATCACCCGGCTCAAACGTTGCGCCAATACCGGAATACGCGCGCTGTGCTTTGTCTCGAACGGCGTTGCCCCATGCCCGAAGTTCTTCAACCGTCATACGCTCTTCCGTCACGTCCTCAGAAATTCGGGGCTGAACAATCGCCATGACCACATTCTCAATCGTGTCGCCATAGACCGCAGAGAAGAACTTCAAAGCGCCCAGCGCATAAAGCCGCATCTGGCTGTTATTGACGGATGAAACGAAAACGCCTTTGCCGTGTTTGTAGTCCGTGATTCGCAGTGTGTTGCCGCCGATAATCGCGCAGTCGCAAGTGCCAAAGCCCTCCGGGACATAATCGGAGAAATCAACCTTGATCTCGAATGCGACGAACGGTTTCGCGGAGAATTCGTTGATCTTTTCTTCGAGATACTGCACATAAAACTGCGCCGTAGTCAGCATCTCCGGCTGAAAAAGAGGATCTGCTTTCAACTGCTGCAGTTCCTTTTCAAATTCGGAAGGCCGCATTACCGTGAATCGCTTCCGGCCATACAACTCGCAAATGCTATGCGCAAGACGACCTTCCTCGGCGTAGGTGCTGCTGCTAGACGGAAATTGCTCCTCAAATCGCGGAGCCGCGGTGCAGTGCAGCCATCGCTCAGATGACGACGCAGAGCATACCGCGTGTTGCGTCGGTGCTGCCATGCCGCACCTCCGTCAGATATTCGCGCCCAGTGCGCGAAGTTCTGCGGCGAATGCGGGGTACTGATCCTGACGCAGCTGCGTGACAGCCTGAACGCCAAACTTCTGAAGCAGGCCCATAAGCTGCGGCATCAGGCCACGTTCCAGCAGATTTGCGCCAGCGTTTGCGATCATTTCCGGTGTAAACGCAGGAGCAGCAGGAGCGGGCTGCGGCGTCTGGACAGGCGCTGCGGGCTGAACAGGAGCGGGGGCAGGGATTGTCACCGGCGCGGGCTGCGGGGCCGTAGCGGACGCGACAGCGGCCTGTGCAGGGTAGGGGATAACCGGGGCCGGGGCTGCCTGCTGCGGCAGCTGCGCAAGTGCTGCGGATGCAGCAGATGCGTCCGAATTGTTCTGCACGGGAGCAGGCTGCTCGACGGGCTGAACAGCTGCGGGAGCAGCGGGCGTTTCAGCGTTTTTCTTTGTGCGGGTGCGCGTTGCGGGCTTTTCTGCGGCAGCCGTGAGCGGACGATTTGCGATTGCGTCGGCAAGTGCGGTGATAGCGTTTGCCAGTTCCGGGGCTTCGATGGTGAGTTTAAATTCAGTCATAATAACCTCCAAAATTACGATGTTAGAGCAGGCTTGTGGACGGCCCGTTCTGCTTTCCATTCTTCAAAACGCTTTTGATTTGTCGGGTCATCGTAAAACTGCCGTACTGCTGCGAGCGTGTCAGCGAACAGATTACGTTTCTCGGCATCTGACATCAGCGATAAGTCAAAACCGCAAGTACGCGGTGCGGTCATCAGGAGCCGTATGCCGCTTCTTCAGCGTCAATCCGCGCACATTCAGCAGCCTCAAGACGATCAAGTGCAGAAAGGATGATCGCTTTCGAGCATTTGGATTCTTTCTTTCCAGATAGCACTAAGGACAGATAGGCTTCGGAGTATCCGCATTCCTCCGCCAGACGCCGCGACGTGATGCGCGCCGTGTGCATTCGCGCCTTAACCTCTGCTGTCCAGTCAGCAGTCCAGTCAAGACCCATACTTTTCACCTCCTCAAAAAGATAAAAATTTTTATCGTAGGTAGTTGAAAATCTTTAACTAATTGGGTATAATGATCCCATCCATGAAATTCATTACCCGGATGTTCGGAAGTACCAATTCCTTTTATCCGGCCCTCGCTAGTCAAATATTTTTAACTGCTACATGCGTATTATAGTCAAGTAAATTTAGCTTGTCAATACCTGAGATAAAAATTTTTGACCAACGAAGCAAAAAATTTACCGGAGGTCAGTATGAGTTTTTATGACAGGTATGCCGCCATCTGTAGAGAACGAGGGCTAGACCCGTGTTCACAGCGCGCCGCGAAGTTGTTTGGCACAAACCGTGCGACAATCTCCATCTGGGGAACAAAGGGGACAACGCCGAAAGGCGATACCGTTGCAATCATCGCATCGGCATTAAATGTTTCTGCCGACTATCTGCTTGGCAGAACAGATGATCCTACCGACTGGAGCAACGCCATGAATCACAAGGGCAGTGTCAGCAGCGGTGTTGTAATGGATACTGTTGAGGACAAGGTATCCACGCTGTTCTCACAGCTGGATGACATCGATCAGCAAAAAGCCATGGCATACATAGAAGGGTTACTGTCGGCGGATAAGTATGGAGCAACAAAAAAGCGTCGCGCACGATAGGTCGGCGTGATAATCTGCTCATCGTGTTCTGGGATGGGTGGGGAACAAACAAAAAATAGGCGCGCCCGCTGTGTAGCGTGGCGCGCCTGACGAAAGGAGCTGTCAAAGCTGAATATCAAGATCGATTATAACGGCATTGACAAGTCCGGAAAAATCGCCGTTGTTTATGCCAGATATTCTTCCCATAGTCAAGGCGAACAGTCCATTGAAGGACAGCTTGCCGCTGCGAAAGCGTATGCCGATGCGCGGGGATATACAATCGTTCATGAGTATATCGACCGCGCCATGACCGGCAGGAACGACAACCGCGATGAATTTCAGCAAATGCTTTCTGACTGTGCAAAGAAGCAATTCCAAGTGGTCATTGTTTGGAAGGTTGATCGAATTGGGCGCAACCGTGAGGAGATCACGTTCAACAAATACCGCATGAAAAAGCACGGCGTCAGGGTTGAGTATGTCGCAGAAAACATTCCTGACTCGCCAGAAGCTGTCATTCTGGAATCCGTGCTGGAAGGAATGGCGGAGTATTATAGTCTGCAGCTCTCACAGAACATCCGCCGTGGCTACCGTGAGAACGCAAAGAAATGTAAATACGCCGGAGGGCGCGTACCGCTTGGATATAAGCTGGCCGAAGATAAGAGTTTTGAAATTGATCCGGCGACTGCACCTATCGTAAAAGACATTTTCAACCGATATGCTTCGGGCCAGACAATTACGGAAATTATCACAGACCTGAACGCGCAGGGATTGCGGACAGCGACTGGCAGTGAGTTCACGAAGAACAGCCTGCGGGCACTGCTGAAAAACGAAAAGTACATCGGCATATTCGATTTCAAAAACGGTGAGATCCGTATAGAGGATGGTGTACCAGCCCTCACGGATAAATCTACGTTCGATAAAGTCCAGAAGCTGCTTGTGACCAACCAGCGCGCTCCTGCGCATAAATGGAGCAAGGCGGAGTATCTCTTGACGGATAAACTCTTCTGCGGCTCCTGCGGCGGTCTAATGGCCGGAGAATCTGGCACATCGAAGACCGGAGCGAAGTACAGCTATTACCTCTGCACGAATCATAAACGAAAACGCGGCTGCACACAAAAAGCGATCCGCGCAGATTGGCTGGAGAAGTATGTACTGGATACGGCAAAGTCCATCATTCTGGACGATAAGACGATAGAGTTCATTGCAGATGGAACATGGGAGTATTATCAGCAGCATGAACGTCGGCGGGAAAAAGTCGAGGCGTTGAAGGGGCAGCTTGCGGAGGTTGACAAGGCTCTCACGAATATCATGCGCGCGATTGAATCCGGACTGCCGTTTACGGAAACCGCAAAGGCCCGAGTCGAGGAACTAGACGGTCAAAAAACAGCCCTCACCTCTGCGATAGCAGAAGCGGAGCTGGCATACGACAGCGGCCTGACGCGGGATCACATTCTCTTCTTCCTGAAGCAATTTCAAGAATTCGATTATTCCCAGCCGCAATATCAAAAACGACTCATTGACACGTTTATCAATTCGATCTATGTCTACCCGGATGAAATGACCTTTAATTTCAACTTCGGGAACGAATCAAGGACGATCAAATTTGAGGAGATGGAGGCCGCAAAGGACGGAGAAGTGTTCGCCCGCTGCGCGCCATGCTCCACCATAAAAGGACTCTTGCTTGATAGAATAACTATCAAAGCAAGAGCCCTTTTTTGTTGCATTTTATGTGAAAACAAGTCAATATCAGAACATTTTAAGCATCTTCGCCTGTTCCGGCTTTTCCGCCGGGGCGGGCTTTTTTGTTTTCGGGGAAAACGCCTTTTTGATGCGTTTCATTTTATGGGGATTCGTTTTATTTTAGTGATGTTCGTTGAGCGAATTGTCTCATACAGGAATAATTGAGGCCGGATATGATTTCTTCATGTCTTCTTGGTATAATGCATGGAGACTGGACAGGAAAAGTCAGGTATGTGCCTGAGAGGACAACCGGCGTTTTTTCATGTCAAGGGTCTGCGGACAAAGATGTGTCCATTTTAGGAAAAACGTCCGCGATCACTACAAGAGTGGGCGGACGTTTTCTTACGCAAAAAGCGTCGTAAAGCTATTACACTTTATGACGCACGGCCAGTTTTTCTTGTAATTGCAAGGGCGGCGGCGTTTTTCTGACGGCGATTCTGACGGCGATAAAACTTTACGCAATTTCACGCAGAGGTAGGCAGGAAGCTGATTTGTTCGACCAGCTGCCGCTTGTGCTCCTCCGATGGATGGACATAAAGACGCAGCGTGGTCTGGATGTTGGCATGACCCAGCAGCTCGGATAACGTGCGAACATCGCCGCCTTTCTCAACGCAGCGCGTCGCAAACGTGTGGCGCGTCACATGAAAATTCCGGTCTTTCAAACCGCATGATTTGAGGACGGACTTGAAATGTCGCTGACAGGTGCGCGGCTCCAGCGGACAGTCTGGACGTGCGCCGAAAATATATCCATGCTTTGCCGAACGTTCATACATCGCCGTCAACAGCTTCATCATATCCGCAGGAACCGTGACCGTGCGCTTAGACCGCTCTGTTTTCGGTTCCCCGACAGTCAGCGCCGTCTTTCCGCCCATGTTGACGCGCTGCACGGTTCGATTGATTTTGAGCGTTCGGTTTGCAAAATCGAGGTCTGACCAGCGCAGCGCACAGATTTCCCCCAGCCGCAGCCCAGTATTCAGCGCCAGCAAAATACCGACGTTCAGCGGTGACGGATGGTTTATGCAAAAGAGCGCGAGTTTTTGAAGCTCCTGTTCAGAAAACACGTCGATGTGCGGCGCGGAGCTGGGCGGGATCTGAAAGTCGGTCACAGCCTTATCTACGCCCAGTTCACGCACACCGAAGCGCAGCGCTGAACGGAGCAAGATACCAATGTCATGGACACTTTTCGCGGAAAGTGGTTTCTCCCCGACACGCAGGCCGCACAGAAAAGTTTGAAGTTTTTTCGCCGTCAGACGATCCACGCGCTGATTGCCAAAGGCCGGGAGAAAATAGTGATGAACGACAAAAGAATAATGCTGGATGGTAGACAGTTTGACGTGCGGCGTTCTGTCCGCTAGAAATGCGTCAAAAAGCTCTTTCGCCGTCAGCTTGCATTCTGACATGTGTTGCGGGACGCTGGCAATCGCGGAAAGCCGCTTTTTCCGGCAGTCTCCGTAGCTTTTTCCATACACATAGCCATAGAGCGCACCGCCGTTTTCCTTACGCCCGCGAATATAGCGCCCTTCCCATCTGCCATCTTTCCGTTGATAGATATTTTCACCCTTGTGTGGCATCCAAAATTCTCCTCTCGGTGACGGCTCATCTGACGGCGAATAAACTTTTTTGACTCCGAAAATGGAAGATTCTATTTATAAATATATTCTGTAAACCTGCCCTTTCGGAAAGTTTCGCGCAAAAAAGCCTTTGCATATTGACAAATATCGTGCCCTGGGGTAGAATATTTGTTGAAAATATAAGGATTTCAAGCGTCATAAAGTGTAATAGCTTTACGACAGCGCCGACCGCTCTTGAACAGTATGACCGGACGGCACGAAAATATGTAATCGACCACAATTTTATATGACCATACCGCAATACATGCCGATTCCGCAAAGCCCGGTTCGAGGGCAGGATAGGCGTAGGAAGAAGGCCGGAAGGCCGACACGAAACGGTGCTGTGCGCGTGAGGTCACACCGAAGCGATTTGATTCGCCGGGGCGAAAGCCAGCCATTGCAGAGAAAGTCTGTGAGAAGGTAGGATGTGAGCGCAGGGGTAGCTGCCCCATAACGCAAGTCAGAAGAACTGTATTGCTCGCGGAAGACCGCGATAGTGTATTTGCAGCGACGAGCGCTTTCTAATCTGCAACGGGCATGGCAGCCCAACGTCGCTGATTTCATGGTGAAATCGGCGCATTTTGTTTTCAAAGACAACGTGCGCCGGTCCAGCCGGAGGTCAGCTTTTTTCGCCCCCTATACGGTGATCCGGCCTGCGTAAGTGGGAACGGCGCAGGCCGGAACGCCGCTTAAAATTGCGTTTTTCATCACTGTTTTCCTTTCTTACTTTCCCGGACTGCGTTCGCCCGCGCAGTCCGGGAGAGAAAGGGCAGCAAGGTGTTACCGGCGAAAGCCGTGGACATATTTTTCTGTACTCATGGAGCGGAGCCTCCGGAATCACATTGAAACAAACGACGACATGGAAAGGAATGGTGGTGTCAAAAAGAACAAGGTGCATACGTCCGTCTCTCGAAACAAAAAAATACTGAGTAGAAAGGAACTTGAAAAAATGAAAACAAATAAGAAATTGTTTGCGCTGCTTCTTGCAGTAGTCATGGTCTTTTCGCTGAGCATCACTGCGTTTGCATATAAAACCGGTGACGGCGCTTACCTCTGGAAAGGCTATGGAGACAATAGCACAAAAATCACAGCTGCCGACATTGCAGGTACAAATTCCTCCATGTATATCGTTGGAGACAGCGGCGATACAACTGCGACCGTAACGTTGGTCATTGAAGCGCCAAATGCTTATAATACCAATACGTTCCAAGTTGTGTATAATACTAGCTTCCGCAAGGAAATTACCACCACCGTAACGAACAGCACGGGCGTGACCGTATCCGAGCTTCTGGCTGCTGTTCAGGGGACAAACGGGCTGACCCTCGATCTGACGGGAAACGAATACCATCCCACGTTCTTGAATGGCGTTACCTACAATGGTTACACGTGGTCTTCTGGTGGGGTCCTCGGTCTTGATGGCTGGTCTATGCGCGTCAATGATAAGCTCCCGGTAAAGGCGACCGCAGATGGTGCTGGATACGAAGGTACGCTGATTGCGCAAACCTACCTGCACGACGGCGATGTCGTACACTTCTTCTATGACTTCTCGGCAGATATTGACCTGTATGAGGCTGCAAATGCCGATTATGTCCGCGGTGTCTACGTCAGCAGAACAAGCAACAGCGTCACGGTGGAACTTCAGAGCCATCAGACAAACATGGAAATCGCTACGATTGATAATCAGACGACCTATATTATGCATGTATATGATTATACCAAGGCCAGCGGCATCACGGCAAAGCTGTATGACGCTGACGGTAATCAGGTCGGCAGCGCACGGTACTCAGGCTCCAATGGACGTGTAACATTTACCACATCCGGTACGCTTGCCGCTGGCAGATACACGCTCGTCAGCAACAGCAGTCTGTATGTTTTTGATGAAGAGAGCGAGTATACCGATTATGATACTGCCTTTATGGGAAAAACCGGTGCGTATTCCTATATCGACATTCCTGCGGCTTAAAGAACAAAATGCAGAGGTAGATTGCACATACGTGAGAATGCTATGTGCGTAAGGTGTAAGCGTACTGCTACATCCATATGCATCAGCAATGGTTGAAAGGCAGACCGAATCACTTTAGATAGAAAGCGGGGGCTCCTTTGGGGTAACAAGGATGCACAAAAGGCTTAACCCCAAAGGGGCTTTCCGCTGCCTATCTGTGTGCGATCACGCGGCAAAAGGATGGTAGAAAACGACATGAATATATGTAAAGCGAAAGGTATGAGACTCCGCCTGATTGCAATTCTTTTATGTCTTGTGCTGATGGTAGGCATCATACCGGTTCAGGTGTTTGCGGATGACGGTGACGGCGGCGAAGAGATAGACGATATTCTCCGGGTCAGTGCGTCACTGTGCTTTACGCCGACAGCCTCCTACTATAAGGAAGTTCCAATCGTAATGGACAAGGGCTGTGCGCCGCTTGTTAAGGTGGTCTCAGAAAATGTATATGCAGGCGGTTCTGTGGCCATTGAGCTTTATGAGGAAACAGATGGCGAAAAGGTATCGCTCGGGACAGTATATAATCGGGAGATTACGGCGACGGGTGACCCTAAAAAGCCAGCGTCTGTCTATGCTCCATTCGACTGGACCCCAACAAGGAGCGGGGATGTCACGCTTAGTTACTGCGTGAAAAATGAGGAAAATGGTGAAGAGCTTTATACGGGCAGCACCACGGTATCCGTTCTAGAGCATGATCCAGACGATTTGATTCCGCTGCACCACCGATATGAAAGTGGTGACATTTGTGGTTACCTGACCGGACTTGAACTGGACGGTGCGGACGTTGAAAGCAGCACGATCCAATCAGATAGCGAAACTGCGTGTGAAATCGCCGTGGTACTCAAGAAGTCCACACAGCAGAACGCATCCTTTACACTTCATACAATCGTAAACCGAACCACAAGTTGCCCCAGCATCGGCGACAATGCTGTGGGCGCTACTTCTGACAAGCGATTTCTGACAAACGGTTTTTCTGTTAATTTAGATCAGGGCGCGGCTACACTGACTTTCTGGGCCGGATCGGCCTCAAGAAAAATGACAAAGGAATATACCGTGACCTTCAGCATTGCACAGGAAAGCACCTCCGGAGATCCGGATCCGGCATCTGTGAAAGCGCTGACCGTCACGACGCCGCCCTCCGCGCCGTATCAGGTCGCGGGGCAGAAATTTGACCGCGCGGGCATGGTCGTTACGGCAACCCTAACCGATGATACGACAGTCCCTGTTGTGGGCTATACGGTTGAACCGGATGGTCCTCTGACACTTTCGAATACAAAGGTCACGCTGCGTTATGGAACGGTCAGCGTGGAGTTTCCGATCACAGTCCGTCCGCCCACGCAGATCAGCGATGTGCAGATCCTGAACGGCGGACAGATCCTTCCTGATCTGAAATTCCTGGGTGCAGCAGGCGTTGGACATACGAAAAATGCCTATTACGCCTTTGTCAAGTACGGAGAGACCGCTGGCCGCTTCTCCTTCCGTGTCCCGGAGGGAACGGAGGTTTATATTTCCGATAAGCAGCAGCCGGTCGACACAGACGGCGTCTGCACGATTTCCATTCATAATGGGCAAGTTTCCCGTGATGAAAACGGAAAGTCTTTATCGTGGACCGCAGATGATGAAAAGGTTCGGGTACAAAGCGCCGACGACCCGACGATCTATACAGAGTATTCGTTTGCCTGCCATATCCAGGAGCTGCCCGGAATGCCGGATCAGGTCACGAATTATCTCTGCATCGGTTCTCAGTATACAAACGGCAGCGGCCTTGGCCCCTATGGTTTGAACGCCGTGGGAACCCTTTATGGCTATGCTACCTCCGCGAATCAGGATATCGCCGCGCCTCCCACTTCTTTGGGCAATTTCGGCGGCTATATCGTCTATTATTATAAGGATGCCATTACGGACGACCCCAACCATCCATACGGCGTCGATATGGTGATCAGCGGAAACTCCTATAACTCTACGAATGATTTTGCGGAGCCCGGTCAGGTCTGGGTGTCGGAGGACGGAAACACATGGTATGCGCTGGCCGGCTCCGAGCACTATAATGACACCTGTGACTGGGATTATGCCGTTACCTATCACGCAGATAAAACCTATACGGATAATCGTGGGAACAGCGGCGGCGGAAATATTTATAAATTCCCAGCAAAAGAATACTATCCGCTGCATACATGGCCGGAGGAAGAGGTCACAGAGCTGACGATGCACGGCATCTGGCTGAAGGAATCCGATGGTGAAAACGAATACGGAAACACCACGGCGGCCAGCACCAGCTTCGGTTATGTGGACTGTGGAGAGATGGGATATGGTACGCATGTAGATAACCCCTATTCGCAGACGCCGCGCCGTGTAGATGGTTTCGACCTGCAATGGGCAGTCGATGAGAACGGTTTCCCGGTCAATGTCAGCCAGATGGCGTTCCATTATGTAAAAATTCAGACGGCCTCGCACATCGTAAACGGCGCGATCGGTGAAAAATCGACGGAAGTTTCCTATATGTTTGTGCCGCAGCCCGAAGAAAAGGCTGTGGGCAAATCAGAGATGCCTGCCTCGATCACAGTTGATGGTAAGAAACTGGAATTGAAGGAAGGGCAGACTGTCTACGAAGCCGAGGTATCCGGCGGCTTTAATGTCGAGGTCGAGGCACCGCTCAACGCAAATGTTTATATCAACAGCAATTATGCGCGTCTGGTTCCCTTTGTGAAAATCCCGAAGCACAAGCTGGTGCGCGTCATCGTTCAGGAGGGCCGGAAAGAGCCGTGCATCCTGCTGATCAAACTGTCCGAAAGCGGCGAGGCGCAGAAGGCTTCGACGATCACCTTTGATGCAAACGGCGGCTGGTTTAACACCTGGCGGCAGGGTGGCTATTATAAGGGCGGCGTATCCGAGGTAACGTATACCTATGATGCCGGTATGCAGAATGCACCGCTGCCGGTTCCGATTTATCGCAACAATCAGACTTTTACCCTCGATAAGAGCATGATATTCAAGGGTTGGAGTTATGAGGGTAAGACGTATACGGTCTATTCTTCTGAGCTTCCCAAAGAACTCAAAATGACCGCGGTTTGGGAGCAGAAGCTGCCGGAGCCGTATGACGGCGACCCGGAGGCGCAGCATACTGTCACGGTATATTTCTCTCTCACGCAAGGCGGCGAGTATGTTGTTTCAGAGGCGACCGGACGTACCATGGCGCAGATTCCAATCACAGTGGATTATTTCAACCTTCTCAACTATGATCTTTACGAGCTGTCAAGACGTTACTGTGACCAGAGCACACAGCCGTTTGAGCAGCCGACAGGCCTGCACCTGTTTATTACCGCGTTGGAGCAGTATTATCTCGGTCTGCCAGAGGATGAATGCGGAGAAGGTATGCTGAAGAAATACCCAAATCTGCTGACTGTTACCGGGTCTTCCGGACACATGTATATGCAGAAGTTCTGGAATCACAATGAGAATCTCACCTATTTCGTGAACCACGAATATCCGCTTATGAGTGAAAAAATAGGCGCAACTGCCGACTGGATCATTCTGAATGACGGAGACGTGATTGAGGTCGCCATGTATGACGACTGGAATTTCTGGAAAAAGGATGAGAGCGGCTTCATGGGCTTCCGGGACAGCAGCGATCACACGGTAGACAGACTGGAAATAGCTTCCAGCCAGCCAGTGACGCTACATACGATCCGCACCTATGCAGATATGAACAATGCGGTAACATATTGCGCCGTTGCAAAGAATACACAGGTCTATTACACGACAGATACCTATTTCGCCAAGGATGTTTCCAAGTGGAATAAGCTGGCGGTAAGTGATGAAAACGGCGAGTTCTCTTACACCTTCCAGAATCCCGGAACATATTATATCGGGATTCCGGGCAGCGACGTGTGTGCTCCCGGTGTTTGCGTTGTCACAGTCACAGACTCGACTGTCCATGTCACCGGCGTTGAGCTGAATAAGGATTCTCTGGAGCTCAATGTCGGCGAAAGTGAAACGCTGAAAGCCGTCGTGAAACCTGAGAATGCTACAATTCAGTCCGTCACTTGGAAGTCTACGGATGAAACTGTTGCTACGGTCGATGCGGATGGCAGAGTCAAGGCTGTTGCATCCGGTACAGCGGAGATTATTGCGACGACCACTGATGGTGGCTATGAAGCGGTCTGCAAAGTTACTGTGCAGAAAAAGGATACACCCATCACACCGCCGACACCGAGCAAGCCGACGAAGCCCTCGACAAAGCCGACCGACGAACCTGCGAAGCCGGATGCGTCGAAGTTCGTTGACGTTTCCAAGAACAACTGGTACTTTGATGCTGTCCAGTACGTCCTTGAAAGCGGCCTGATGAACGGCACGTCCGCGAACGAGTTCAGCCCGAACGCCGATACGACCCGCGGCATGATCGTCACGATCCTTGCCCGTATGGAGGGCGTCAACACCTCCGGCGGCGCAACGTGGTATGCTCGTGGCCGTGAATGGGCGATGGAAAACGGCATTTCGGACGGCACGAATATGGAGGGCAAGATCACCCGTGAGCAGCTTGCCGCTATGCTCTACCGCTACGCGAAGATGAAGGGTTACGACGTTTCCGCATCCGCTTCCCTCTCCGGCTACACGGACGCTTCCAGCGTTTCCGGCTGGGCGAAGGAAGCCATGCAGTGGGCGGTCGGCTCCGGTCTCATCCAGGGCAGCAACAATGCGCTGACCCCGCAGGCCAACGCCTCCCGCGCGCAGATCGCCACGATCCTCATGCGCTTTGCGCAGAGCATCGCAAAGTAATCCCGCAAACGGTTTTTCCCGGAGGGGCGGATCATCCGCCCCTCCACTTTTATTGCAGAGGAGACGGACATGGAAGAAGCACGATTGACTGCGTATCTGTTCCAGAAGCTGCTGGACGCAGTTTTTCTGACAGAACACAACATGGCCCGGCAGCTCGGCCTGTCCTACAAGGTGCTGCGGCGGGTCCAGACGGCGCAGCGTATGACCCAGAAGACCGCCGATGCCATGGAGCGGCTACTGCAATACTGTGTGCGCAATCAGATCCCATTGGATCGCTACCTCTCGGAATATCGTTAACAAAAAAGCGCCCCCTGTGACAGAAAATACTCTGTCACAGGGGGATTTTTTCGTTATAGCAGGCCGAGACTTCGGCGCAGATAATGCTGCCCAATCTCGGAAAAGCGTTTTTGCAGATTGCCCGGCGTCGGTTCCTGCCCTTCCGCCAGCAGCAGCCGGAAAATGGCGGCATCCACCACGTCCATATCCAGCGCAGTATGCTCGTCGGTAAACATCCGGTCGATCAAGTTCAGCAGTTCCTGCCGCGAGAAGCTGCGGTGCATATCCCGCAGGTCCTGCACGGTCAAGTCAGCGGTGTTTTGTGACATGAGGGCGTCCTCCTATCCGACTGTATGCGGCAGAATGTGCCTCATAACGGAAGATTATTTTGTAAAATACGGCGTTATAAGGGAAGATGTTCCGTTATAGGCTTCTGTATCAAATCCGGGTTCTTCGGTAAAATATCTGTATAGATACTGAGGAAAAAGAGGTGCGCGTATGCCCATATCCTATAAAGTCATCGGCAGGCATATCCGGGACGCACGAAAGAGCGCAGGTCTTACGCAGGAGGCAGCCGCCAATCAGCTGGGGCTGTCGCCGGAGCATTATGGCAAGGTCGAGCGCGGAGAGCGCACGGTCAATCTGGAACGGATGGTACAAATCAGCCATCTGTATGGGACGACGGTCTGTGCGCTGCTGGAAGGCTTTGATACCGACGCAGCGCCCGTGACCCAGCGGCCAGCAGAAATGGATGCGTTTCTGTCCGCCATGCGCGAAATTGCAGGCGGCTGCACGGAACAAAGCCGCGCGCTCATGCTGCGCGTCTGCGCAGAGATCGCAGCCAGCGACAAAAACTGAACACCTTGGATGCCCGCTCCTCGTGAGCGGGCTTTTTCTTTCTCTACTATACCATAGATTTTCAGAAAAACGTCAAGGAAAGGATGAAAAATCTTTCGCCATTTTCAGGGGTTTTATGCCCGCAAGGGTGACAAATTTATCACGTTCCCGAATCGCAGAATTGCTTGTAAAATAGGAATCGTCGAAACGAGAAGGGAGATAAATCTATGGAGAAGGGGCTAACGTCCTATGTGCTGAACTATCTTCTGAGTACCTGTTTTGACAGCAAAGCAGATATGGCATGACAGCTGGATATGAGCAAGCGCGCCCTGCAGCGCGTGATGAACGAGCCGCAGCTGAGTAAAGGCGGCAGCGTCGCGCTGGTCAAGGCGCTGTGCTACTGCGCGCGGCACCATGTTCCCGTGGACCCGATCCTGCGCGAATATGCGGCACATGATACGGATGAACAGAAAGATTTGATCTACGACCCCAGTACCGTCAATCTCGCAGCCTACACCCGCCTGACCCTGCCCATGCCGGAGCATTTGACCGCAGAGGGCGCGGAGGTGTTTGCATCCATGCTCCGCTTTCTTCAAAGGGCCTCGGCGCACATCTGCCCGAACTGCATGGTCTGGTGCAACCCATGGGACGGAACGGCACGATTTATGGAAGGCAGCTGCTACCTTGCGCGGATGGCGCGGTGCATCTGCCGGGAGGTCGCCTCATTATACACAGAAAGCTGGAACAAGCTATGATTTATGAAACAGACTTATTTTCTTTTTCCTTTGTCCCGAACTGGTATTTGCAGCTGGATGCGTTGGCCGAGCTGGCCCTGCCGGAGCCGTGGCGCTTCCGCAGCGGCGGCTATTCCGAGAAAAATTATGATACACCGATTTTAGAGCGTTACATCCAATCTATTTTCCGCAAACAGGTCATTGACTACAATGCTGCGACCGACAAGACCGAGCAGGACCGGATCATCCTCATGCGCAACGAATACGCCTGCTTTCATACCGGCCTTTATACCAAGCGATATAAGCCCATCTATGCCTGCTTCGGCAGAAACAAAAAACTGGATTCTTTATTAAAGTGGTGCTTCCGGGGCTTCGCGGACGAAAACTCTGCGCTGCTGCGTTATATCTCCCCACTGCCGGAAAAGCCTCTCTACTCAATGCCGCTGCAAGGTATTCATTACGTTCCAGACTGGCCGGTGCGCGTCAACGTGGAGCATATCCTCGGAGACCCGGCCAATGTCGCAAGATTGCCCACCGAACTGCAAAGCGCCCGCAATCTGCCCCTCCTTCTGGAAACGGCGGTTGAACTGGCGCGCCGAAAAGTCGTTGTCTCCCCCGGCGATGCCGTCCCGCAGATCTATCAGCAGAGGCTGCAATACCTCCTGCCGCTGTGTCTGACGGATATGGAGACGCCGGACCTCGCCATCACCCTTCGGCCCATGGACGGGTATTACATGGGATACTACAGGAGATTGGAGGTGATGCCCGATGAAGTTCATACCACACGATTACCAGCAGTTCTGCATTGACTACCTTGAGAGCCATCCCATTGCTGCGATATTTCTTGATATGGGCTTAGGTTGAGCAAAACAGCAATCACGCTTTCCGCCATCTTCGACCTCTGCCTGGACAGCTTTCTGATCCGCAAGGTGCTGGTCATCGCACCGCTGCGTGTCGCCAGAGATACATGGCCTGCGGAGATCCATAAGTGGGATCATCTGCATGGGCTGACCTACTCGGTGGCGGTCGGCACGGAAACCGAGCGCAAGGCGGCGCTCCGGCAGCGGGTCAGCGTGTACATCATCAACCGGGAGAATGTCCAGTGGCTCATTGAGGAAAGCAACATCCCCTTCGACTACGACATGGTGGTCATCGATGAGTTGTCCTCCTTCAAGAGCTATCAGGCAAAGCGGTTCCGCAGTCTGCTGAAAGTCCGCCCCGGCGTCAAACGTATCGTGGGACTGACCGGCACCCCTTCTTCCAACGGGCTCATGGATCTGTGGGCGGAGTTCCGCATCCTCGATATGGGCAAGCGGCTCGGTCGGTTCATCACCCATTACCGAAATGCCTTCTTCCGCCCGGACAAGCGCAACGGACAGGTGGTATTCAGCTACAAGCCCCTGCCCGGTGCGGAGGAACAGATCTACGACGCCATCTCCGACATCACCATCTCCATGAAGGCAGCAGACCATCTGCAAATGCCGGAATGCGTGATGAACGAGGTGCAGGTCATGCTTTCCGAGAGGGAGCGCAAAGCCTACGATGCCATGCGCTCGGAGCTGGTCATTTCCCTCGGCGATGCGGAGATCGACGCCGGGAACGCCGCAGCCCTTTCCAATAAGCTCTCCCAGATGGCAAACGGTGCCGTCTACGGCGAGGACAAGCGTGTGTTTCAGATACACGACCGCAAGCTGGATATGCTGGAGGATCTCATCGAAGCCGCCAACGGGAAACCTGTCCTTGTGGCGTACTGGTTCAAGCACGATTTGGAGCGCATCTCTGAGCGGCTGCACAAACGCCACATTCCATTCAGACTACTTGATGATTCCGACAGCATCCGCAGATGGAACAGCGGTGAGCTGCCTGTGGCGCTCATCCACCCGGCTTCTGCCGGTCACGGTCTGAACCTGCAGGCAGGCGGCTCCACTCTCGTATGGTTTGGGCTGACCTGGTCGTTGGAACTTTACCAGCAGACCAACGCCCGACTGTGGCGGCAGGGACAGACCGCCGATACCGTGGTCATTCACCACATCATTGCAAAAGACACCATCGACGAGCGCATCATGACTGCGCTCCGTAAAAAAGAAAGGACCCAGACCGCGCTCATCGATGCGGTCAAGGCCAACTTGGAGGGATAACATGACGGCAAAAGAATATCTGAATCAGGCTTACCGTCTGGATCAGCGCATCAACAGCAAAATCGAGCAGGTCGCTTCGCTGAATGAACTAGCGACGAAATGCACATCCTCCCTGACCGGTATGCCGAAAGCGCCCAATCAGGCGACTTCGACTATGGCAGAAGCCGTCACAAAAATCGTCGATCTGCAGGCGGAGATCAACCGGGACATCGACACGCTGGTCGATTTGAAGCGCGAGATCGTGTCGGTCATCAAGCAGGTGGAGAATCTGGAATATCAGACACTGCTGGAAAAGCGGTATCTGTGTTTTCGCACCTGGGAGCAGATCGCCGTCGATATGGGATACGACCTTCGCTGGCTCTACCGCCTCCAGCGGCGGGCGCTTTCCGAAGTTCGGGTGCCAAATCCCGCAACACGCCATGAAAAGCCATTATAAAACACAAGGCTCCTGTGGTATCCTTAGAATCGAGATCAGAAGCAGAACAGCCATTGCGGAGAAATTCCGCAATGGCTGTTTCTATATCAGGAGGCGGGACCGATGCCCAGAAAACCGCTGCGCCCCTGCTCTCACCCCGGCTGTCCCAATCTCTGTGACGGACAGTTCTGTGAGCAGCACCGTGTAGAGGAGCGCCGCAAATATGACAAATACGAGCGAAGCTCCGACGTCAACCGCAAGTACGGCAGAGCGTGGAAACGCATCCGTGACCGCTATGCGGCGGAGCATCCCCTCTGTGAGATGTGCCTCAAGGAAGGCCGGCTGACCCCGGTGCAGGAAGTTCACCACATCCTGCCCGTTTCCAAAGGCGGCACTCATGCACGGGACAACCTCATGAGCCTGTGTCAGTCCTGCCACACGAAGATCCACCACGACCTCGGAGACAGATAAAAGAGGCCGCCCCCAAATGCAGGGACGACCTCAAATACAGTTTTACGGCTGGATATCAAACATGGTCATCATTTTTTTGAACGTATCCTGTCCATCCAGACAGGTATCTGTCAGATAGCCTTTCTCCGTTTTCCATTGGGAAAGTCCACGGTAGTAAAACAGCTTTTTGGAATCTTCGATGATAAACGGAACGATACCGTAACGCAGACACTCTTTGAGTGCGATCAACCGACCAACTCTGCCGTTGCCATCCTGAAAAGGATGGATGCACTCGAATTCGTAGTGAAATTGGATGATATCGTCCATGGACACGGTATCGAGCGATCCATAGTCGGAAAGCAGCTTCTTCATTCTGGCTGGCACATTCTTCGGCTTTGTGGTTTCATGGCCCCCGACGGTATTGCCTCGCCTTTTGTAATCGCCCACGGCAAACCAGGAAAGTGTGGAATCCTTTGTACTCTGCTTTAGAATGCGGTGCAGTTCTTTGATGATGGCTTCGGTCAGCGGTTCTTCTGCGTGGTCGATCACATAGTCAATGTCGCGGAAGTGGTTGACTGTCTCGATGATGTCATCAACGGGGATTCCTTCGCCGACATCGACTGTGTTCGTTTCAAAGATCAGTCTGGTCTGATCTTCGCTGAGCTTGCTGCCTTCAATGTGGTTGGAATTGTATGTCATGCGGACTTGAAGCTCATGGTACAAGCCGCCGGGCATACGGATGCTTTTTTCATCACGCAGCATTTGAAGCAGCACATTGTCTGAGATGTTTCGATACAGTTCTTCCGGTGCGCAGTCCAGAAACGCAGCGATTTTTGCAAGCACACGGTCGGCGATCTTCTCACCGCGGCCGATCTTTGCGACCGTCCGTGAGGAAACACCAAGTTCTTCTGTAAGCGCAGTCTTTGTAAGCCCCTTGTCGTTCAGCCTCTGTATAAGTCCTTCATAGGAGATCATCAACGCCACCTCTTTCCTTTACTTATTATAACCGATTATCAGAAAAAGTAAAGGTCAAAAGGAAGAAAAGTAAAGGTAGGGGCGGGGCAAATCTCTGGGACCTTTGAGACCGGGCAACGGCCCGGGGCTTCGTGCGCGAAAAAGGCTATTCAAACAAGGGATTAACCGATCAACATATTTTTTACAGAAAGTGTGAGATTTTTTGGCGAAAGACGGAACAGTCCGGGGCGGCCCCAGGCGCGGGACGGGACCCAAACCGAAGCCCCTGTCCGAAAAAATACAGGGTGGTCAACCGGCACGGTATATGCCGAACGAACTGCCGGAACTGGATCTCTCCGAACTGGAGGCGGTCGATCTGCCGGAGGGCGCTGCGCTGGAAGGCGCGGATATGCCGAAGCCAGGCGAGTATCTTTCCGCAAAGCAGAAAAACGGTGTGCCGCTTGGCGCAGCGGAAATTTACAAAGAGACGTGGCTGTGGCTGAAACAGCGCGGATGCGAAAATCTCGTCAACAAGCGGCTCATCGAGTCCTTCGCACAGGCATTTGCGCGGCACATCCAGTGTGAGGAGGCCATCAGCACCTACGGCCTGCTTGGCAAGCACCCCACCACAGGCGGCGTGATGGAGTCGCCGTTCGTTAAGATGTCCATGCTGTTCCAAAAGAATGCGAACCTTGCATGGTACGAAATTTATTCCATCGTGAAAGAAAACTGCACTGCGGATTACTCCGGCGCAAGCCCGCAGGATGACCTCATGGAGCGCCTGCTCCGTGCGAGAAAGGGGTAACACCATGTTTGAAAAAGTGAATCCGTGCCACCCGGATAAGGTGGCAGACAGGATCGCCGGGGCACTCGTTGACCTGGCATATAAGAAAAACGAGAATCCTCATATTGCCGTTGAAGTCCTCATCGGTCATGGCGTGTGCCACATCATTGCGGAGACTTCCGTCATGCTGGACAAGGTGGATGTTATTGCCGCTGTTCACCGCATTGCCGGAAACCTTGCCGTGGACTATGTGGAAGTACCGCAGGACAGTCACCTTGCCGACAATCAGGCAGACGGCGTCCGCTGCGGCGACAACGGCATCTTCAAGGGAATGCCCGTGACCGAGGAGCAGAAAACGCTGTCCAAGATCGCACGGAACATTTTCTCCATGTACTCCTACGACGGGAAGTACATTCTGGACGGCGACCGGCTGATTCTCTGTCAGAGCAATGTGCCATCGGATTCGCTCCGAACTCTGTATCCCGATGCAGAGATCAACCCGCTGGGCGACTGGACCGGTGGAACCGATGTGGACACCGGCGCAACCAACCGCAAGCTCGGCTCGGATATGGCCGACTCGGTGACCGGCGGCGGTCTGCACGGCAAGGATCTGTCCAAGGCAGATGTTTCCGTCAACATCTACGCTTTTCTCAAAGCGCAGGAAACCGGAAAGCCCGTGACGCTCTGCTGTGCCATTGGGGATGATACCGTGGATGGCAGACCCTACGCCGAGGTCGTGGAGACCGCACGGAACTACATCCAATCGGTTGGTGGTTTCGAGAAATTTGCGGAATGGGGGCTGGTCTGATGAAAACAACGACCGAGATGCAGCTCGTTCCCATCACGAAACTGGTACCGTATGTGAACAACGCCCGGACACACAGCCCGGAGCAGATCAACAAGCTCCGCTCCTCGCTCCGTGAATTCGGCTTCATCAATCCCGTCATCATCGACCGTGACTATGGCGTGATTGCCGGTCACGGTCGTATTCTTGCCGCCAAGGAGGAAGGCATTACCGAGGTGCCGTGTGTTTTTGCCGACCACCTTACCGAAGCCCAGAAGAAAGCCTACATCATTGCCGATAACCGCATGGCGATGGATGCCGGATGGGACGAAGAACTTCTGCGTGTGGAGATCGAGTCCTTACAGGCGGCGGACTTTGACCCGCTCCTCACCGGCTTTGATGAAAAGGAGCTGTCAAAGCTCTTTGATGACGGCATTGAAGCTGAAGAGGATGATTTCGATGTGGATGCCGAACTGCAAAAGCCGACCTTCTCCAAGCCCGGCGACATCTGGATGTTGGGACGGCACCGGCTCATCTGCGGCGACAGCACAAAAGAGGAAACCTACGCTGCCCTCATGGACGGTCGCAAGGCGAACCTCGTCATCACCGACCCGCCCTACAATGTGAACTACGAGGGCAGCGCCGGGAAAATCAAAAATGACAACATGGCATCGGAGAAGTTCTTCGACTTCCTCTTCGATGCCTTTTCCAATATAGAGAAGGTCATGGCGGACGATGCCTCCATCTATGTGTTCCACGCCGACACCGAGGGGCTGAACTTCCGAAAAGCCTTTGATGCCGCTGGATTTTATCTTTCCGGCTGCTGTATCTGGAAGAAGCAGTCGTTGGTGCTGGGGCGTTCCCCGTATCAGTGGCAACACGAGCCGTGCCTCTACGGTTGGAAGAAGAAAGGCAAGCACCAGTGGTACACCGGACGGAAAGAGTCCACCATCTGGGAGTTCGATAAACCCAGGAAAAACGGCGACCATCCCACCATGAAGCCTATCCCGCTGCTGGCCTATCCCATCCAAAACAGCTCTAAGGCAAACTCCGTGGTGCTTGACCCCTTCGGCGGCTCCGGCTCCACGCTCATTGCCTGTGAGCAGACCGACCGCATCTGCTGCACCATCGAATTGGACGAGAAGTTCTGCGACGTCATCGTAAAGCGATACATCGAGCAGGTCGGCACAGATGAAAAGGTCGGTGTGCTGCGTGACGGTCACACCCTCTCCTTCGAGGAAGCTGGCGGTTCGGAGAATACCGCACAGGAAGGTGGTCAGCGATGAACACAGAACTCAGAGAGAAAGAGCGCATCGCCATCGAGCGCCTGAAAGCCTTTGAACCGGAGGACGGTTACTTCCTGGCATACAGCGGCGGCAAGGACAGCGATTGCATCAAGATCCTCGCTCAGCTCGCCGGGGTCAAGTTTGAGGCAGTCCACAATCTGACCACCGTGGATGCTCCGGAAACGGTGCAGTATGTGAGATCCCAGCCGGATGTGCGCATCAGCCGTTCCTATGACCGGGACGGCAAGCCCGTGACCATGTGGAACCTCATCGTCCGCAAAGGCACACCGCCGCTGCGCACTTCCCGATACTGCTGCAGCGAACTGAAAGAGCCGGGTGGCACGGGCAAGATCGTGGTGACCGGCGTTCGGTGGGCAGAAAGCACACGCCGAAAGCAGTCCGCTGATGTGATCAAGTTCATCGGCAAGCCGAAAGGCACACAGAAAATCGCTGAGGAGCTCGGCGCGGATTACCGCACCACTCGTCAGGGCGGCATCGTCCTCAACGACGACAACGACATCAACCGCCGCATGGTCGAGCATTGCTACCGCACCCGGAAAACGATGGTCAATCCCATTGTGGATTGGACGGATGAAGATGTGTGGGCATTTCTCAGCCACTATGGCTGCAAAAGCAACCCGCTCTATGAATGCGGTTTCAAGCGTATCGGCTGCATCGGTTGTCCCATGGCAAGCAGGCAGCTGCGGCTGGAGGAGTTCCGGCGTTATTCCGGCTACCAGAAAGCCTACATCCGTGCCTTCGACAAAATGCTCGAAAAGAGAGCAGCTGAGGGAAAATCGACCACTGAGAAATGGTCGGACGGACAGGCGGTTTTCGACTGGTGGTTGAGCGGCTGATAAGGAGAAACACATGACGAATAAGACTTTGACCCTCGGAAGCCTGTTTGACGGCTCCGGGGGCTTTCCTTTGGGCGGAGTGCTTTGTGGAATCACTCCGATATTTGCTTCAGAGGTGGAACCATTTTCGATTCGTGTAACAAGTAAGCGTTTCCCTCAGATGAAGCACTTGGGTGACATCTCCACTATTCACGGTGCAGAGATTGACCCCGTGGATATCATCACATTTGGGTCGCTCTGCCAGGATATGAGCGTGGCAGGAAAACGCAGCGGTCTGGACGGCTCCCGTTCCTGCCTGTTCTACGAAGCAATCCGAATCGTAAAAGAAATGAGGTGCAAAACCAATGGACAAAAACCAAGATATATCGTGTGGGAAAATGTCCCAGGCGCTTTCTCTTCAAATTCCGGGGATGACTTCAAAGCCGTCCTCGAAGCAGTCGCGTCCGTCAAAGGTGACTATGCTGTCCCTTGTCCTCCAAAAGGAAAATGGACAGGCGCCGGAGAAATCCTGGGAGATGATTTCAGTATCGCCTGGAGATGTGTTGACGCGCAGTTTTGGGGAGTTCCCCAAAGAAGAAGACGTATCTATCTTGTCGCAGATTTTAACGGTGGGTGTGCCGGAAAAATACTATTTGAGTCAGAAGGCCTGTTTAGGAATCTTGAGGCGAGCGTCTGCCCGTGGAAAAGAACTGCCGGAACTTCTGAAGAAGGCGCTTCTGCGACAGGCATCGCGCTGAATGACCAGGGCGGAAACCGTATGGATGTGACGGAGGGCTATACTTCCACACTCCGTGCCGAAGCACACCATCCGCCTTGCGTGATGGAATCGGCAGGGTTCTGCACAGAGCATTCCGCTGGCAGCCGCGGCATTGGATACGAAGAAGAAAAAGCGCCGACCCTCCGTGCCGGAGTCGTTCCCGCTACCGTGTATGAGAACCATTCACAGGACTGCCGTTATACCGGTCCCCTCGATGTGGCGCAGACGGTTCTCTCCACCTTTGGCACAGGCGGTAACAATCAGCCTTTTGTGGTGGAAACCCCGAAGACATTAAAAATCCGCTCCGGCTGTGAAGGCGGCGGTAAAGGTGCGCTGATTCAGGATAATCTGTCAGCCACACTTTCCTGCAACAACGATCAGACGCTGTTTGTACCAAAAGCCTACGGCATCTGCTCCAAGGACAGCAATTCCATGAAATCCGCAAATCCGCACAGTGGGTTCTATACGGCAGATACCTCCCGCACCTTGGACGGCAATGGTGGAAATCCATCCTGCAATCAGGGCGGCATCGCCATTGTGGAGGGCAACGGTTCCCGTCCTTCCCACCACGGCAACGGCTATGCGGAAAGCGAAGTCATGTATACCTTAAATACGGTGGACAAGCACGCCATGGCTTACGGCATTGACCGGGCTGCCTTTAACCATGGCAGGAATGCACAGTACGGATTTGCCGTTGAGGAGGAAACCCAGCCGACCATGGTTGCCAAAGGACCAGGTGCTGTTGCCGCACCGACCTTCTCAAGCAGCAAGGCGTCCTTTTTCACTTCTGCCGAAGAAGAACTGGCAAACACTCTGGTTGCTACGGATTACAAAGACCCGCCTCTCGTCAACGATACCGATGATGACCTGGAATACATTGTCCGCAGGCTCACTCCTACGGAATGTGCAAGGCTGCAGGGATTCCCGGACTGGTGGTGCGATGACCTTGACACCAAAGTGCCTTCCGAAGAGGAACTTGCCCGTTGGGCGGATATCTTTGAAACCCATCGTAAGATTATGGGTACTTCCGGTAAGTCGAAGACCAAAAAGCAAATCTTCAAGTGGTTGCAGAACCCCCATTCCGACTCTGCCGAGTACAAGATGTGGGGCAACGGCGTGGCACTCCCCAATGTGGTTTATGTGCTGACAGGCATCGTGTACTATACACAAAATGAGGCGAAATAACCCCACAGAAATCGTCCCCGGTATCTGCACATACAACTTGCTATTTACGGGCTTTAGAGTGATATATGTAGTACCGAAAAATTAAAGGAGGATTTCCACTATGAAGATTATGTACAACGCAACCGACAGAAAGCCGTTGGTCAAGGCCATCAGCGAATTTACCGGAGCCAAAGCGGTCTACATGAAAACCCCGACCTACGCCTACCAAATCGACTACTTCACCGTCACCCGCGAGGGTAACCTGCAGTTCGATGACATGGCAGACAGCGGGGAGATTGAAAACCTCATCAAGTTCCTGGCACAGAAAGGCTTTACCGCAGAGAGTTCCGCCTATGACAGCGAACAGCAGGAACCCGTTATGGAGGGTGAGGAACCAGCGGAGGATTGCCCTCCGGCATACCTTACCGAAGACCCTGCCGAGCCACAGGAGGAAAACGAGACCACCGCGGTTTGTATTTCCTTGCCTCGCAGTCTTTTCACCGAGGCGGGCATCGACAACCTCAACGCACTCCTCACTGCCAAAGGGGCGCTCATTCAGAAAGCCCTGGGTATTGACTTGTCTCTTATACACATCTCCGAGCCCACGAGACTCCTGAGCATCTCGTATGC
>ERZ1027176.7-NODE-7-length-98703-cov-7.962868_pt1 | contig 98703 bp, 90 predicted proteins | sample MGYA00519248_ERZ1027176 | MGnify/ENA primary metagenome ERZ1027176 (study PRJEB26926, sample SAMN06164413) | human gut metagenome | biome: ENVO:00009003; feature: ENVO:2100002; material: ENVO:00002003 | host: Homo sapiens | place: USA | collected 2012 ...
AGGGTCAAGCCTCCGGCGGCACTATCTTTTCTGCCTTGCCGGAAAAGACAGGGGAGAAGCGGTAAAAACGCCCTGCGTTTAGAATTTGCAGAGTAGTACGAATTCGCCGAAGATTTCCATAAAAACAGTGCGTCCTGCCGGGGCGATGCGACGCCCGCAGGCTAGCTTTGAGGCGCAACCGCGCGTAGCACGGTTCTTAGTGCCGAAGATGGACATCGCTCCCTGCGAAGCTTATACGCACAGCGTCAAAAAATTTTGAACGCTATCAAATTTCGCGGGAAAAGCCCGGAGGGAAAGCAAACTCCCTCCGGGCTTGTTTTCCCGATTTTTTGTGCTGGTTCGTATCAGGAAAATTGCCTTATATTATGTAAATTCATTCGCCTTCGGCCGAACTGTCCTGGCCCTCCGGCTTCTTCTCTTTTTCTACCCAGACCATGCCGACCAGAAGCAGAAAGATTCCTGCGGCGCGCAACAGGCTGAATGTTCCGTAAAATACATAGTCAAGTGTCAGAGACATGCCTAGATTGCCTGCCAGCATCAGAATTGACGACACAAGCGTGTTCGAGCGCAGCGTCCCGACAATCTGCAAAAGCTGTGCCAGCAGTCCGCAAATACTCCCGAGATACACCCACCACGGGACGCAGACGATATGGCCCCATGCCAGTTCGTTCCCATTTTTCAGTACAAGCATCAGCAGCAGAGACAAGACGGTTGCCTCTACATAGTTAATCAGCGCGCCGTTCGCCGTGCCGAACAGCTTCCCGGCCCGGACGTTGGTCATGCGGTTGATGGAGTTGAAAAAGCCGTTGATCAGCGCGGTCAGATAATAGATCATGGTGCAGCCCTCCCTCAGTTTAAAACAACCAGAATCACGCCCAGCAGCACCAGCGCGTATCCCGGCAGCTGCTGTCTGCGGATGCGCGTGACCGGCATACCGAACAGGCCGAACCGGTCGATGAGCGCGGAGGAGACAAGCTGTCCGGCGGTCGAAAGCGCCATAAACGCGCTCGCGCCGACATGCAGCGTGCACCAGCTGGACGATGCGACGATGGCAATACCCATCACGCCGACGAGATACACATACCACGGCGCGCCTGCAAACCGCAGTGTTTGCCGCTTTGCCAGCAGATACGCAAACAGCAGAACGAGCGCGATCGCGTGCACAAAAAAGCAGATGCCGAACAGGCTGAAATAATTGCCCATCTGACCGTTGAGCGAAACCATGATGCCCTGTAAAATACCGGCCAGAAGCAGCAGTCCGAGATACAGCAGAAAAATCCCTTCTTCCTTATCGATCTGCGCGTATCTTACCACGGAACCGTCGCATTTTCCAGCCCTGTTTTCTGCCTTGACAGGCTGAATGCACACAGATATAATCACTGCATCAGGAAAACAGGAGGCGGAACGCCGTGGCGACAACAAGGAACTATCTGGATTTTGTCTGTACGCAGCTTGAAGGAATCTGGGGCATCGACTATAAGCGGATGTTCGGCGAATATCAGATTTACGTCAATGATAAGCCCGTTCTGCTGGTCTGCGACAATACAGTATTTGTAAAAAACCACCCGGCGCTTGAACAGCTGCTGTCCGATGCGCCGGAGGGGCTTCCATATCCGGGCGCGAAGCCGCAGAAAATTCTGGACGTGGAAAACCGCGCGCTGACCGCGCAGGTCCTGGAAATTCTGGAGCGCGTCACGCCCATTTCCAAACGCCGCGTACAGAAGACCTACGGCGCGCTTTGATGGAAATCCATAATCTGTATACTTTGGACGCGCGGGTGATTGCAATTTCTTCGCAAATGTGTTAAAATCAATTCCATTCCAAGCTGGAGCATGGTTTATGATGAAAAAAACAAAGCTTATCCGCAGCTGCGTCATGGCACTTTTTGTGCTTGTGGCGCTGCTGCTGGTCTATCTTGTGGTGAGGCAGACAATGCCGGATATCATTCCGCTGCTGCGCAGCGGCGATGAGCAGGCGCTGGAAGCGTACCTGAGCCGCGACATGTCGTTCACCGGTATTCTATACATGGCGCTTTTGCAGATGGTGCAGGTCTGGTCGATCGTCATTTCCGGCGTGATCGTCAATGTGGCCGCCGGCGTCGTCTATGGCGTCTGGCGCGCATTTGCAATCTGCCTGATTTCCTCTTCGCTTGCACATGGAATCAGCTTTACACTTTACCAGCGGCTGGGGAAGTATCTCGATAAATTCCTGCCGGACAACGGCTCGGACAAGCTCGATATCGTCGCAAAGGCAGAACATCCGGCCTATATGGTCGTGACGCTCTGCTTCCTGCCGCTCATCCCGAACGGCTTTATCTCCATCGCTGCCAGCCGCTCCCGGCTGAAGCCATGGGAGTTTACGCTTGCCATGTTTTTTGGCAGCGCATTCAGCACGTTTGTCTACTGCTGGCTGGGCAGCAATCTTGTCCATGGAGACTGGCTCGGCTCCGCAGCGCTGGTCGTGCTGATGCTGAGCATTGCATTTTTGCTGTGGAAATACCAGAAGCAGGTGCTGCATCTGGTCGGACAGTTCGTGGAAAAAAGGAAGTACAGAAATGGAACCAAAACCGCTGATCTTTCGGAAAGCCGCCGCGTCTGATCTTGACGCTATAACGGCAATCTATGATAAGATCCACGCACAGGAGGACGCGGGCCGCGTGACTATTGGCTGGGTCACGGGCGTGTACCCCACGCGATTTGACGCAGAACAGGCGGCTGCCCGGAATGAGTTGTACGTCTGTGAGACGGAAGGCCGCGTCGCGGCGTCCGGGATCCTCAACCAGAGACAGGTGAATGTCTACGCGGATGGACATTGGGCCTATCCAGCGGAGGACAGCACCGTGTTCGTCCTGCACACGCTGACCGTCGATCCCGAACTATCCGGTCGGGGCATCGGCCGTGCGTTCGTGCAATTCTATGAGGATACTGCAAGAGAACGGGGCTGCGCGGTACTGCGAATGGACACCAACGCAAAAAACGCCGCTGCGCGGCGTTTATATGCACATCTCGGCTATCGGGAAGCGGATATCGTGCCGTGCGCGTTCAACAGCATCCCGAATGTCCGGCTCGTGCTGCTCGAAAAGAAACTATAAAATTTTAATATGGAGGGCTGCGGAAATGGCAAGACCTGCATGGACAGCACAATGCACAGACAGGAAGCTGGTAGGAGAACTGTTACCGGTCCGGCGGCGGGAGAGCCACAAGGGCGATTACGGCAGAGTCCTTCTGCTCTGCGGCTCCGAGGGGTTGACCGGCGCGGCGCGGCTTGCAGCAAAGGCGGCGCTCCGCGCGGGAAGCGGTCTTGTATATCTCGGCGTGCCAGAAAAAATCTACCCGATTATTGCTGCGGGTGCGGGAAGCGAGATTGTCTTCCCGCTTCCGTGCGACGAGGCAGGACGGCTCTGCATGGCCTCGCTGCCTGCAATCACGGAAAGGCTTTCCGAAATGGACGCTGTGCTGCTCGGCCCCGGCCTTGGCCGCTCAGAAGAACTGAAACGGCTAGTGCAGGCGCTTCTTTCCATCTGCCGTGTGCCGCTCGTTCTGGATGCGGACGGCATAAACGCGGTCGCAGCGCATATAGATGTGTTGCGCGGATGTGCCTGTCCGGTTGTGCTCACGCCGCATGACGGTGAGTTTCTGCGGCTGGGCGGCGACCCCAAAGCAGCCGACCGGACGCAGGAGGCGATGCGCCTCGCAAACCGGACGCATGCCGTCCTTCTGCTCAAGGGCAGCCGGACAGTCATCACCGATGGCCTGAATATTTATGTAAACCATACAGGGAACCCAGGCCTTGCGACCGGGGGCAGCGGCGATGTTCTGGCCGGGATGATCGTGTCGCTTCTAGGCCAGCATATCATGCCACTGGAGGCAGCTGCCGCAGCTGCATGGCTACACGGCGCTGCTGCTGATCTCGCGGCAGAGAAACTGGGGGAGTATGGCATGGTGCCGGAGGATCTGCTGTTGCGCATTCCGCGACTTCTGCCATAAGGGTGATATTTGTTGCGAAAAAAACTGGCACTTCTTCTCTGCGCATTTCCCATACTGCTGTCTGCCTGCTCGGCTAAAAGCCCTGCCCAGCCGCCGCTGACGTTCCGCACGGCACTTTTGCAGGCAGGCGGCTGCACGTTCACTGCTGCCATCACAGCAGATTACGGCGAAACTGCTGCATCGTTCACGCTGGACTGTGCTTTCTCGCCCGAAACAGGTGCTTCCGTGACCGTGACGGAACCGGAGTCGATCGCGGGCATTCAGGCGCAGGTCAAGAATACTGCGGCGTCCGTTTCCTATGACGGGATGCAGCTTGGCCTTGGTTCGCTTGCAAATGGAAATCTTGCGCCGCTGGCAGCGCCCTATGTGCTGGGGCAGTGCTGGGCAGGGGAGTACATTGACTCGACCGGAACGGAGGACGGTCTTCTGCGGACGACCTACCGGATGGGCTACGAGGAAAAGGAACTTGTCGTTGACACATGGTTTTCGCAGGAGCCGCTTACACCTGTCCGCGCGGAGCTCAGCTTTGAAGGGCGGATGGTCCTGCGCACAGATATTTCTGCATTTTCAATGCGCCAGCCGACGCAATTAACAGAGGAATAGATATGAAGACACTCAAAAGAACATGGGCGGACATCTCGCTCGACAATCTGGAATATAACTACCGCTCCATCCGGGCACATCTGCCGTCCGGCACGCGCTTTCTCGGCGTGATGAAGGCCGATGCCTACGGCCACGGGGCCGTGCCGGTCAGCCGAGCGCTGGCCGATCTCGGCGCGGAGTATCTGGCCGTTTCCAATCTGGAGGAGGCCGTACAGATCCGGCGCGGCGAGGTGCGCCTGCCAATCCTGATACTTGGCTACACGCCTGCGGAATTTGCGGCGAATATGATCTTCCTTGATATTACGCAGGAGGTGCATTCGCTTGCTTACGCGCAGGAACTGAACGAAGCGCTGGCGGGGACGAATTATATTCTGAACGTGCATCTCAAGCTTGATACCGGCATGACGCGCATCGGCTTCTTTGCCTATGACAACGACCGAACGCTGGACGAACTGAAGCAGGTCGCGGCGCTGACGCATCTGCACATTGAGGGCGTTTTCATGCACTTCTGCGTCGCTGACAGCCGGGCAGAGGAAGACGTTTCGTTTACAAGACTGCAATACAAGCGCTTCATGGACATGCTCAGCGCCATGGAAGGGGCCGGAATCAAGCCGGAGATCCGCCACTGCTGCAACTCCGGCGCGACGATCCTGTACCCGGAGTTTGCGCTCGATATGGTGCGCCCCGGCATCATCACCTACGGCAACGCGCCGTCGGAGGAGCTGGAGGGCGCGATCAGCCTGCGGCCCATGATGTCGCTGCATTCCATGATCGCGCAGGTGCGCACTGTCCCTGCCGGGACGGATATCAGCTACGGCAGGCTCTACAGAACCGCGCGCGATACCCGCGTCGCCGTCCTGCCCATCGGCTATGCCGACGGCCTGAGCCGCCTGCTGACCGGAAAGGCAAGCTTCTATCTGCGCGGGAAACTGGTTCCCGTTATCGGACGGATCTGCATGGACATGTGCATGCTGGACGTCTCGGAAGTTCCGGATGCGAAGCCCGGCGATATCGTCACCATCTTCGGCTACGACGACGACGGAACGCTTGTGCCGTGCGAACGCCTTGCGGCTGCGCAGGGGACGATCAATTATGAACTTCTTTGCCAGATCAGCAAGCGCATCCCGCGCATCTGTCACCGTGGCGCAGAGACATCGCAGATTTTGCAATATATCGTTTAAGGAACCTCTGACTCAATGCCCTTCGGCCTTCGCCGGAGCTTTTGACCCAATCCTGCGGTATGAAAACTTGAAATACACAAAGTATTCCTGCGTTTTCATACCTTGTCTTGGGCTAAAATCTCTCGCCGAATGCTCTCGGTCATTAAATCAGAGTTTCCTTAGAAAATCCGCCATTTTTCGCCGCTTTCTGCATAGTATGAAGTGGAAGCATCCGAATGTGAAAAGAAAGCGAGGGTTCCTTGTTTATTTTTGCCCTCTGCGTGGGAGAATAGAAACAGCGGCGCGAAACGCGCGCGTACTTTTTCCGCGGAGTGTGAAGCAAATGGATACGAACGTGAAACGCGGCGACATTTTTTACGCCGACCTGAGCCCGGTCGTGGGCAGCGAACAGGGCGGGTGCCGGCCTGTGCTCATCGTGCAGAACGACACCGGCAATAAGCATTCGCCGACGGTTATTGCCGCTGCCATCACCAGCCAGACCGGCAAAGCGCGCCTGCCGACGCACATTTCGCTGAGCGGGCACGATGTGGGCCTCACGAAGGATTCCGTCATTCTGCTCGAGCAGATCCGAACTATCGACAAGCGCCGCCTGCGCGAGCATACCGGCCACGCGGACCGCAGTGTCATGGAGCAGGTCGATTCGGCTTTAGCCGTCAGTTTCGGTCTTCAGGGCAGCTGAGCCGCCGCATGGAATATGGAAAGCACCTCCTGCATATCGTTTGCAGGAGGTGTTTTTATGCTTTCATATCCGATCACCGGCGTCCGCGAGGGGACGCTTCAGGCCGAGCGGGACGGCCTGTATTGGAACGTCAGCGCTGTGTGCAGCAGGGACTGGGACTTTCCCATCCGCCTGATCGCCGAAGCGGACGGCGTCCGCACGGTGCTGGGTGTCCCGCAGCCGGGGCCAGACGGCCTTCGGCTGCAAACAAGGCTTTCCAATCGAAGCTGCCCGTTTTCCGAGCAGACGCGCATTCTGACCGACCAGACACCGGAGCCTGAGCCAGAGCCAGAACCCGCATCAGCGGAACCGGAACTGCTCCCGTTCGAGCCGGAAAAGCCCTTTGAGCGTATTCCGGAGTTTTCCGTCATGAACGTGGTAGAGCAGGACGGAAAGCCATACTGGAAAGTTCCTGGCTGACCCGCTGCGTCCGTGGGCAGCGTGGATTCGCATTGGACTTTTGCCCTTCGCCGCTGCCTGCTGCAGCCCCCTCAGGTGCTTCGCGCCAGCTCCCCTTTCAGGGGAGCCTTGGTGTGGGCGCTTCCATCAGACTTCCCCGGAAGGGGAGGTTTTTTATTTGCGTATCAAATTGCCTAAAACTGCAATGAATATACGCGCATAGATGTATATAACAACAAAAGAAATGAATATTATATTTTTTACTTGCATAATCATACGAAATGATGTATAGTGTAGAAAACGGAAGCCGCAGAACGGGATGTGGAGGGATCTGCATGAAAAAGGTATTTATCGACGGCAGCGCCGGGACGACCGGCCTGCGTATTTTTGACCGCCTGCACAGAAGAACGGATATTCAGCTTCTGACGCTCCCGGAATCGGAGCGCAAGCTGGAAGCAAGCCGAAAAAAGGTGCTCAATGAGGCAGATGTCGTTTTCCTGTGCCTACCGGACGATGCGGCGTGTGAGGCGGCGTTATGGGTCGAGAATCCAGATACTGTTGTGCTTGACACCTCCACGGCGCACCGGACGGCTCCCGGCTGGTGCTACGGCTTCCCGGAACTTTCCCCGGTGCAGGAGGCCAGACTGCGCCAGGCAAAGCGTATCGCCGTCCCTGGCTGCCATGCCAGCGGTTTTATTGCGCTGGTCTATCCGCTCGTTTCCGCCGGTCTGCTTACACCGGATGCACTTCTGAGTTGCTATTCGCTGACCGGCTATTCCGGCGGCGGAAAAAAGATGATTGCGGAATACCGTGCGCCGGAGCGAAGCTTCCTCCTGAATGCCCCGCGCCAGTACGCGCTCGGCCAGACGCACAAGCATCTGAAGGAAATGAAGGCTGTCACCGGTCTTGCAAACGAGCCGGTCTTCTGCCCGGTCGTCGCGGACTTCTACAGCGGTATGCAGGTGACGGTCCCGTTGTTTGCTAGCTGGCTGGCGCCGGGCGCAGGCATGGAGGATGTGAAAAACGCCTACAGGACCCTTTATACCGGGCCGGTCGTCTCCTACACGGACGCAGCGGACGAGGGCGGCTTCCTGTCCGCCGCTGCACAGTCCGGTCTGGACAGCATGAAAATCACGGTCGCGGGCAACGAGCAGCGCATGCTTCTGCTGGCCGTTTATGACAATCTCGGCAAGGGCGCGTCCGGCGCGGCAGTCGAGTGTATGAATTTGGTGACCGGCGCGGAAAAAACGCTGGGTCTGGAACTGTAACAGGGAGGAACCACAAATGAAACAGATCTCGGGCGGCGTCTGCGCCGCAACAGGCTTTTCGGCCTCCGGTGTCCACTGCGGCATCCGGAAGAATAAAACAAAGCGCGATCTCGCGCTGATCTATTCCAGCGTCCCGGCCAGCGCCGCCGCTGTTTATACGACCAATCTGGTCAAGGGCGCGCCGCTCGTCGTAACGAAGCAGCATCTTGCCGATGGCAAGGCGCAGGCCATCATCTGCAACAGCGGCAACGCCAACACCTGCAACGCCAACGGCATCGAAATTGCAGAGCAGATGAGCAGTCTTCTGGGACAGGCCCTGCACATCAAGCCGTCCGACGTTGTAGTAGCTTCTACCGGTGTGATCGGCCAGCCGCTCGATATCGCGCCCATCGCCGCCGGAATCCCGGAACTGGTCAAATGCCTCGGCCCGCACTCCGACGAGGCTGCCGAGGGCATCATGACCACCGATACAAAACGCAAAGAGATCGCCATCAGCTTCACTGCAGGCGGAAAGGTATGCAAGATCGGCGGCATCTGCAAGGGTTCCGGCATGATCCATCCCAATATGGCGACTATGCTCGTCTTCATCACGACCGACTGCGCCATTTCTCCCGCAATGCTCCAGAAGGCACTTTTAACCGACATTGCCAACACCTTCAACATGGTTTCCGTCGATGGCGATACCTCGACCAACGATATGGTGACGGTTCTGGCCAACGGTCTTGCGGGTAATCCGGAGATCACCGAAGAGGACGCGGACTTCACCGCCTTTATGCAGGCGCTCAATACCGTAACCGTCTACCTCTGCCGCTGCATCGCGGGCGACGGCGAGGGCGCGACAAAGCTGCTCGAGTGCAAAGTCTCCGGTGCGCCGACGCTGGAAATTGCCAAGACCGTCGCTAAAAGCGTCATTTGCTCGTCTTTGACGAAGGCTGCCATGTTTGGAGCCGACGCCAACTGGGGGCGCGTCCTGTGCGCCATCGGCTATTCTGGCGCACCCGTCGATGTGAACAAGATTGATGTGCAGTTCGCGTCTAAAGCCGGGACGATTCTGGTCTGTGAAAACGGCGCGGGTGTTGAGTTCTCCGAGGAACAGGCCAAGAAAATCCTGCTTGAGCACGAGATCGAGATTCTGATCGACCTCAAATCCGGCAGCGCGGCCTCCACGGCATGGGGCTGCGATCTGACCTATGACTATGTAAAGATCAACGGCGATTACCGGACGTAACAGGAGGAATCGGTATGGATATCACAAATGCCCAGCGGGCACGCGTTCTTGTTCACGCGCTTCCGTATATTCAGGACTACAGCGGCAAGATCGTCGTCGTCAAATACGGCGGCAACGCCATGGTTTCAGAGCAGCTGAAGGATTCCGTCATCCGTGATATCTGCCTACTGCAGCTGATTGGCGTCAAGGTCGTGCTGGTGCACGGCGGCGGGCCGGAGATTACCGAGGTGCTCGAAAAAATGGGTAAGCAGAGCGCCTTTGTTGACGGCGTCCGGGTCACGGACGAAGAAACTGTCGGTGTCGCGCTGATGGTGCTGGCGGGCAAGATCAACAAGACGCTCGTGAACCTCATCGAACTCAAGGGCGGCAGCGCCATCGGCCTGTCCGGCCTTGATGGGCATATGCTCGAGGCTAAGATCAAAAAACCGGAACTCGGCTATGTCGGCCAGATCACAAACGTGAATGTTAAGCCGATTCTGGACGTGATCGACAAGGGCTATATCCCGGTTGTGTCTACGGTCGGCTATGACGGCGCAGGGAATCTCTACAACATCAACGCTGATACCGCTGCTGCGCGTATTGCGGGCGAACTTGGCGCGGAGAGCCTCATCGCCATGACGGATATTGCAGGAATTCTCAAGGATAAGAACGACCCGTCAACGCTGATCTCGTCCATCAAGGTCAGCGACCTGCCGGGACTGATTTCCGACGGTGTCATTCAGGGCGGCATGATCCCGAAAGCGGAATGCTGCCGCAGCGCCATTGAATGGGGCGTGAACCGCGTGTTTATTATCGATGGCCGCGTCCCGCATGCCATTCTGATCGAAATGCTGACAAACGAAGGCATCGGCACGATGTTCACCAGATAGGAGGAACAAACATGGATACACAAAAGCTTGACCAGGCCTATATTGCGAACACCTACGCGCGCTTCCCTGTGACGATTGTCAAGGGCAAGGGCTCGCTCGTCTGGGATGATACCGGCAAGGAATATATCGACCTGTCCACCGGCATTGCCGTCGATATTTTCGGCGTGGCGGATGAGGAATGGGTGGCTGCCGTGACCAAACAGCTTGGCACGCTTCAGCACATCTCAAATCTGTATTATACGGAGCCCTGTGCCAAGCTTGCACAAATGCTCTGCGAAAAGACCGGCATGAAGAAGGTCTTCTTCGGCAATTCCGGCGCGGAGGCAAATGAATGTGCTATCAAGGCTGCTCGAAAATGGTCGGAGGAGAAGAAAGGGAAGGAGTATGCCACCATCATCACCCTGAAAAACAGTTTCCATGGCCGCACAATCACCACGTTGGCCGCGACCGGTCAGGACGTGTTCCACCATGATTTTACCCCGCTGACAGAGGGCTTCGTCTATGCTGAGCCCAACGATCTGGCCGATCTCGAGCAGCTGATCAAGACCAACAAATGTGCCGCCGTCATGATGGAGGTTGTGCAGGGCGAGGGCGGTGTCATGCCGCTGGACGAGACGTATGTCAAGGGCGCGGCAAAGCTGTGCGAGGAATATGATCTGCTTCTCATCTGCGATGAAGTACAGGTCGGCAATGGCCGCAGCGGAAAGCTGTACGGATACATGCACTATGGCATCCAGCCGGATATCGTTTCCACGGCCAAGGGCCTTGCCGGCGGCCTGCCGCTCGGCGCGACGCTGCTGGGGGAAAAGGTGCAGAATGTACTCACTGCCGGAACACACGGCTCGACCTTCGGCGGAAACCCTGTCTGCTGCGCGGGCGCGATCAACGTCCTGAACCGTTTGGACGAGAATATGCTTGCGGGCGTAGAAGAACGCTCTGCGTATATCAAGCGGGAACTGACCGGCGCGAAGGGCGTGCTCGGCGTGTCCGGTCTCGGCCTGATGATCGGCATCCAGACAGAGAAAAACGCATCCGATATCATTGCAGCCTGCCGCGAAAAGGGTGTTCTGGTCATCAAGGCCAAGGACAAGCTGCGCTTGCTGCCGGCCCTCAATATCCCGATGGAGCAGCTGAAAAAAGCAGTCGCTGTCATAAAAGCGTGCTGCGCGTAAGCGTAGATGCGCACCGAGAGACTTTTAACAGCATGACACTTCGGTGCCATGCTGTTCTTTTGCGCCTTGCGATCCCAGCTGCTTTTCCGGCTCATTTATGTATGAATGGCCTTTGGCTTTGCAGGGGAGAAATACAATAATCAGCACAATCTGCCCTGAAACTTGAAAAAGCAATATGGATATGATACAATAAAAAACCATATGAAAGGGTGCTTGACGATAAGCAAACGCAGAGAACCGAAAAGCGGATATCGCACGCGGCTTGAAGAAACTGCCTGAATATCACACCCTATAAGACGAAAGAGGAATACCGTGTATCTAAAAAGTTTGGAGATCCATAAAAAACGTGAAAAGCCTAGTGATACCAATGCTTTTATGGCCTGATGAATAGCCGAAATACCCCTGTTTACACCACGTTTACACCAACTGGTGTTAGACACAAGAAAACGTCAGTTTTGCGTTTTCTTGATACATAACCAAATAGCTAATTGTACAATGAGCACAGGTATGTGATTGTTGTAGAGTTAGCTGTTATTTTTTTTATTTATAAGCGCAAAAAAATAGGGAGCCATTACAGCTCCCTACACCTGAATAAACGATGTTTTTTTGCCGCACATCGCGAAGCGTGTTTGATGAAGGCCCTGCCAATCCTTCAACTACGACGTGAAGTTTTCATTCCCGATTGACAAATGTTGCATGATTTAATATAATAAGCCTTGTGATAATCCACCGTCCCAGTTGAGTTTTAGCCATCTTTGTAGACGGTGTACGGTTAAAAAGACGGTTGCCTGTCATCCCGCGAGCGCGGAGAGGATAGGTGAATGTATAGCCCTCGCGGGAAATTTTTCTCAGGGAGGTGGCCATACATAAAGCTTCAAGAAGTTTTTTGGATTATATCTATCTGCTGGATGTTCATCCAAGCATGGGATATGTTCCATGACAGAAAGAAGTGAGCCGTCTGTGCCAGCAGAACGGCTCACGGCTGTTTGAGAGTTAAACTCTCGACCCGATAAGTTGTATGCTCGTGGCGACCGTCTGGGTTGTCACCGCAAGGGCGCTTGTTGCCAGCAAGCGTCCTTGTGTTATTATTATAGACTCAAAGGTTCGTATTGTCAAATAGGAAATTCACTATTTTACCCCTGAACCGATACTTTCAAAGCCGACGGGCCGACAGTTTCATCTAACTGCGAAATCGAGTAAATAAGAGAACTCATTAACGCCTTGTAAATCCTAATTTTCATCCCACAGCCGTCGGGTCTTCAGGCTGATCCTGCATTGCCAACTCGTATGTAATGCCGCCACGGGTGTTTTCCTTTGCGGATTTTCCGCAATAAGCAATATATGCGATGCTCGCGCCGACAACTGCACCGATCAGGCTGTACAGGGCCGTCAGATCGCCGAAGTACCACATGGCAACCATTGAATACGCCTCGACGATCGCACAGTTAAAAATAATAAGAAGGAGGGCGATTTTACCGAACTCCTTCTTTTTCTTTTTGCGCCGTTTCTTCACTTGTTTCACAGATTTCTTCTGTTCCATAGCCCTCACTTCACATACTGGGCACTGACATAACCAGTTTTACCGTTCGCCACGACCCAAAGGAATTTCCCAGACATACCGGGCAACTTGGTGGTATAGTATCCGTACCAGGTGCAGCTTGTCCCGTTTTTCAGAGTCGTCATTACTGCACCATTCTGCCCGCGCATGTTGAGGGCGCTCGCAGTGACCTTGAACGTTTTGCCGTTCTTATATTTGCTGTTGTGCTGCATCGGGGCAACGCTCTGCGTCGGGGTTGGGGTTGTCTGCGACGTATTGCCGGAATCACCAGTCAGCCAAATCGCGATATAGCCGCGCAGAGGGTTTTGCCGCGACCATTTCCGTTCTGGCGTCACATAGCAGCTTGATGCACCACCATCGAGATTGATTACATCCGTGTAGCCATCAGCTGCGAACTTAGACGCAACGGCATCAATCGAGCAGCCCATGCGAGTAACAATGATGCCGAGCTTCTGACCTTTGATACCCATCATGGTTCGATATGATGCATTCCCGAGACCGGCAGGAACTTTAAAGTCCTTGACACCGTTCTGGATCACAGCAGGGTAGCCGCCGACCCAATCCTCGGTTGTGACGCTGTTATACGGTTGCCATACCGGGGTTTTGCTGTTTTTAAATCCGATGCCCGGCTGCCAGCCTGCACGCTCCATGACGCCATGATGCTTCACACCGGAAGCGGGGGACATATCCTTCAATGTGTACAGCTCCGCATTGACAACCACTGATGGCGCCTTGCCGTTCCACTTCGCACGTTTCATAACGCTGTCAATCGTTTCGCCGCGAGAGGCATTCATTTTTACATGCTCGGCGTGTGCAATGCAACTGAACGGGATTTCGAGAAAGATACCGCCAAGGTATGTAGACTCTCTATATATTGCGCTGGCTGGCTGACTCGGAGTAGTCGGAGTGAGAGCAGGGGAGGAGCTGCCAGAAATTAAGTTCCACTTTGGTCTACCGAAGCCACCGATTTTTGCATAACCGCGTGTATACTTCTTCTGGAAAACGCCGCCACCATTTGCGATGACGGTATTGTCGCCGGACCCGGTATTTCCTTCGATTGTGTAAATGTATTGAGAATCAACTTTTGTGACAAGACCGGTGTGGGTCATATTGCCGGGAGCACCGAAGAAAATCTGGTCACCCGTTTGCGCCTGCGATACGGGTACTGTTTGCCCAGCAGCTTTGTAGTAATTATAAGACTCTGTGCAGCCTGCTCCATAACCGCCTTTCGGCTGGCAGGTCAGTTTCATGCCGAGATCAAACCCGAATGCTGTAATGAAGCACCAATCCACAAACATATCGCACCACGGAAGACCCTGCTTGGGGGAATGATATGTCCCCCAGGTTGCGTGGTCGCGTGCGTATTTTGTGTAATTGTTATACCCAGCGTTTGCGGTTTTGTTATCAAGCTTGGCATTTGTGGCTTTTTCGAGATAGCCCGCTTCGGCCTCTGCGGTTTTGATCAATTTGGTCTGTGCTTCATAAATCGTCATGCTTTGGCCTCCTTTAGATTGCTTATTCGTCAGTCTTTCCAGATTTGAGGGAAAGCTTGGTCTTTGCGCTGTCAGTAAGCCAACCCTGCGTCTCATTGAGCTTGGCAACTACACTATCGACAAGCTCGCTGACATATGCAGTGATTTTAAAGCCCATCGTTTCAAGCTGCGCGAGAACTCTCTTCTTCTTTTCTTCGCCCATTTTGGAGCCCTCGATGGTTTCCTCTGCCTTCTGGACAAGAGAGTTAATTGCCTCAAGCAGCCGCTGTTTGTTGTTGCGCAGAAGAATAGCAAAGCTGCCGACGGTAATGGCCGCGATAATTGCGAACAGAATTTCAATCAAAACATCATTATTCATTGTCTTTTCTCCTCAAATAAAAGTGCCGCCGGTCAGAGCGACCGGCGGCTTTCTGCGTATTATCGAATGACGCTCCAAGACTCAACTTCTGCTTTCACATGTTCGATGAAGCTATTTCCCTTCAGCGCCTTATAAGCTTTATATTCGTACATGAAATTCTCGTATTCATGCTGGCGGATCTGCTGAGTGTCGAGATGTTTATAATAGATCCGAAGCATGTCTGCCCGTAACATACATTTGAGGCCTTCTCGGATTAACCCGAAGTCAAAGATCTTATCTCGGAGAGGCTTTACGAGCATAATGGAAAGCGCCAGGATCGATGTGACCCCGGCGCAGATTGTAACAATTTCTGTAAATGTTTGCATACACTCCTCCGTCTATAATCTTCCAAATTTACTGTTGTCCTAGTGCCGTCTCAGCATCTTGCAAATGTTCTTCTGTAGTCATATCTGTCGATGTATACGTCTATGTTCAGCTATGCTATACCCCTGTGATATCCGGATAATCTTCAATCGCTCTTATTTTGTTCTTGTAATCTCCCCAATATCAGATACTTCCGCCGTGTTTGTTTTTGCATCCTGAATCTTTTTTATGTACTGGTCGATTCCGTCAACATTGCTGAATGCACTTTGCAGATTTGACAGCACACTGAAAGACACACCATCGCCAGAGCCTAACTCAGCATATAGATCCGCAAGAGCCTTGACACTACTTTGTGCATCGGACAAATTCGTATACTCGTTGCTTGCATCAAAGCTGTTCAGTGTATCCTGTAAAATCTTGGTCAGCTTGTTTGCTGTGATCGCACCTTTGCTGTAGTCATTCAGTGCACGTTTCAGTTTCGGAAATGCTGTAAGAAGATTGGAGAAATCTGTCTCAGTAAGTTCGTCAAGATTGCCGTTTTTCTTAAGGGCCTCCAACGCCCTGGAGAGGGCTGTCGCAGAAGGCTCCGCATCCTCCAAAGCTGTTTTGAGACCGAGAACACCCGTGTTTTCCACACCGGAATTAAAGATACTCTGCAGCAGTTCGATCGTCTGCGGAATTGTGTCTGAGTCGCCATACTCGTCAACCAACTCTTGCAGATATTGTTGAAGCACGACGATCTCGCCGGTAATCTTTTCTCGATCGCCTTCGGAGCCGGAGAACTCCGAACGCCTTTTTTGCAGATCAGCGATCTGCTCACGAACAAATAATTCTTCGGCAAGTGCGCGCTTCAAGCCATCGATACCACTCTTCTCTCCGGCTTGTAGTTTGATAAACTCTTGATATGCAGCCGTGTTGAGTTTGATCTTGTCACCCTCGATTGTCAGGAACTCTGTGTAGTCTTTTCCCGCATTTTTCAGAGTTGTATAAATTTCCTGTGCAGTTTCCGAACTGAGGGTCCCATCGCTATTCAACTGTGACTGAGCGTTCGACAGCTGCTGCTGCATCTTTGAAATTTCTTCAGCAGCATCAAAATAAACGCTTGCATCTTTGGCGGAGGACGGATTATGATTAAGCAAGAACTCCAAAACTTCAGGAACGGTCATGCCGTCAAACAACTTTTGAAGCTCTTCACTTTTTGAAATAATGTCCTCTAGGCTGTTCCCACTACCATATGCGGCGTATTGCAGACTGTAGAATTCTTCCTGCGCACTATGCAGGTCAAAGTCCCATGTATCCGCGTCAAAAATCGCGGACAGATATTCGACTACATCGCTAATCGGTGTCCGCACAGAATCTGCAGCATTTACGGCATCATACCATGTGTCTGGGTCAAGAACAGGGGGAATAGCAGAGTCTCCAGAGTCAGTCCCAACGCGCATAAGATCCTGCAGCGCCTTTTGTAGCGCATCACGCCCCTGTGTTTCATAAAGATTCGCGAGGCGCTCGTACTGTCCATCAATAAGGTCCCAGATAGCATCAAGATCAGTATCAGAAAGATTATAGTCCAACCCGGTATCAACCTTTAGAATGATGCCTTTTCTATAGGCATCTTTACTCAAAAGGTCGGCTGCATTCTGGCTTCTGTCGATTAGACGTTGTAGGTAGCTCTGAACGGCATCATCCGACAAAACAGTTCCATCGGGTAGAATTGGCGTATAATGGACAATGATATTCTGCTTCGCAGAAGCGTCTCCGATGGTGAATTCCTGATTAGATGAATAAACCGTGGCAGGGGAGTCGTCGATTGTAACCTGCGGGCGATTGCTCAAGTCGACGTTTCCGGACTTTGCCAGTGCATCATTCGCTTCTTTGAGTTTCTTATACTGCTCAACTAGAGCTGCGAGACCCCGAAGCGGCTTATCTGAAGCATTTGCCTGTTCTGCTGCTGCGGCTGCAAACTCCGGGAATGCAACCTTCACAGCCTCGACCATCGCATCACGCAGCGCTTGCGTTTTATCTGTCATGCCATCGACAGAATTTACATACTCGTCGAATGCTTCTTGATTTTCAAAGCCCTTTGACAATACATCAGCCTGTGAGACTACAGCTTCATTCTGGAGCCACTTTTCATATGTTTCTTTTTGACGCTCATAAGTATCTGTCTGAAGTGAATTGAGCTCATTAGACAGCCGTTCCAGGTCCTTCGCGGCAACCTCTGATAGACTATTTTTGCGCACATAAGCATCAAAATCTTTGTACGCGTTTTTATACGCAGTGATTAGATCATCAGCAGTCCCAGAAATCTCCCAGAAGCCGTTTGTGCGCTCATCGCCATTTATACGAGAGAATCCATATTTTGCACCGTTCTTAGAAAGCCACTCATTCAGTGTGCCAGACGGACCATACTTATCCATCATGCGGGAAGTACGGCTACGCTCCATATATTTCTGGGCTTCAAAGCCTGCAACTTTGTTTTCTGCTTCCCAATCTCTCGCATTTTCAATGTTAATTTCGCGCAGAGTTTTGAGTTGACCGTCGAGTTTGCCGTTCACAAGGTCAATTTGGCTCCCTTGTTCACCAACCAAATCAACAATTTGGGATTGAATGTCGCGCACGGTCTCAAGTGTCGCAGAATTCCATGTGCCGCCATTAGCTTCGTATAAATCTTTATACTGCTGCGTGAGAGTTGTAAGAGACTCGGTCGTCCTCTGTAACTCATCAGCAGACGAGATAGCTTTTTGCTGGAGCTCCTCTGTTCTATGAACTAGGTAACTAATACCAGCTATTGCTCCCGCAATAGCCAAGGATAGGGCTGCGTTAAGCGCAATCGTTTCGAGATTTAAAATTGCTGTCTGTTTCCCAGCCGCATCGAGAGAGGCAGTATACGCATCTATCGACGCAGTTGCTTTGCCACCGAGGTTTGTTAGATATCTGCTAAGATCCCTGTTGCCGTTAGACAGCTCTGTAATTTTTACTTTCAGGGCATCAGTCAAATTCCCGGCTTGTGTAGCAGCGGCGTTGTAATCACTAAAAATATCTTTCAGATTGCTAGCGGCATAGGCCGAGGGATATGAGATAGTCTACAACTACACCAATGGTATGGGAGAACAACCTTTACCCAAGCACGGAGCCTGTTGTCTTGGCTCCATTAACCTATCTGAATTTATCAAAAAACCATACACCGAGCAGGCATTCTTCGACTCTGAGGGGTTTGTCATCGCCGTTCGAGAGGGAGTCCGTGCGTTGGATTCTATGATTGATGAAAACTATATGCGTCATCCTCTTCCGGAGCAGCAAAGAATGTCGCACGATTACCGGAACATTGGCCTTGGTATCTTTGGCTACGCAACCGCACTGATGAAAATGGGGCTGCGCTACGGTTCGCCGGAGGCAATTGAATTCACCGACAGCGTTTTCTCTCTTATGTTCAGGGCGGCTGTCATCATGAGCAATTCACTTGCGAAAATGCACGGGCCGTTCCCGAACTACAAGGACTGTGTCTTTGATAGTGAGATTATGAAACGCCACTTCTCAGCACATGAAATCGAAGATATGCGCCAATACGGGCTTAGGAACTGCTCACTTTTATCTGTAGCGCCGACTGGGTCGATTGCGACTTTCTTGGGCGAATCTGGAGGCTGCGAACCTGAATTTGCAATCAAATATACTCGTCGAACCGTTGGCATGTCTGATGGTGAAGATGAGTATTATGAGATCTACTGCAAGGCAGCCAAAGAATACATGAGGGTTCATCCAGGAAAAGAACTGCCATCTTACTTTATAAGTTCGCATGAAATCCCGTATCTTGAGCGCATTGCGACGCAAGCGGTTATGCAGGACCACGTTGACACTGCGATCTCATCAACGGTCAATCTTCCGCACGATGCAACGCGAGAAGATGTAGCGAAACTTTATCTTGAAGCTTGGAGAGCAGGGCTGAAGGGGATTACGATTTTTAGAGACAACTGTAAGAAAGTCGGCATTCTCACAACCGACTCTGCACCCAGCACAAAAGATCAGGATTTACACGAAGAACCGGTTTGCATCCAGCGCGGTATGATTATGGATGTCCCAGATGATCTGACATATCGCAAATACAAACTCTCTACCGGCTGCGGAAAACTTTATCTATTTGTCGGCATTGATGATACAACCGGAACGATCTATGATTTCTTCACCAACACAGACGGTGTCGGCGGATGCACAGTGAATACACAAGCTGTTAGCAGGCTGCTTTCTGCCTGTGTTCGTGGAGGGGTTCCAATTGAATATGCGATCGAGCAACTGCAGAAAGCCGGGACATGCCCAAGCTTCCAGTATGCAAAAGGAAAAGGTAAAAAACTGAGTCCTGGTAAATCTTGCGCCAGTGCGATTGCGAATGTTTTGACCGGAATCCTCAAAGAACTCGACACAGAAGACGGCATTAACCAGCCGGAGATTATCCATGCTGCGGAATCCAAGACTGACTCCGCTCCGCCTACTTCGGTTATGAAATGCCCAGAGTGCGGGGTAGAACTTATTGAGGAAGGTGGATGTAATGTCTGTAAAGCTTGCGGATATAGCAGCTGTTCCGGTTAAAATCTGACTTATTTTTGAGCCGCCCATATCGGGCGGCTCACTTTTGAATGAAAGGAATTTGATATGAGCTTTTTCACAAAAGAAGAGAAATTCACAGACCGATATGGTAACGAACGCGTGGAACGTGTCGTGATGCCACAGCGGATTGTTATCGCAGCGATCACCGCAGTGTTCCTGCTCATCGTTCTGCTGAGTACGTTTGTCGTTATTCCGTCGGGATACACCGGCGTTCGAACGACTTGCGGACAGATCGATCAGCAGGTTGTATCGCCCGGCCTGCATTTCAAGGTTCCGTTCTTCCAAGGTATCAAAAAGGTAAATAACAAACAGCAGGAGATTACATTCGACGACAAGGTTTGGGGCGAAAGTTCTGAACGAACTGTTGTCTATGCCGCTGGCATCACGGTCACATACCGTATTAACGCCGAATATTCAGCGTGGATCTATTCAAACGTCGACAACTATAAGCAGAACGCCCTGCCGAGAACGTTGGTTGCTTCGTCTATGAAAGCCTCGATGGTTTCGCTCCAGTCATCTGACGTAACGAATCGTGGCAAAATTGAGCAGTTGGTTACGAGTAATCTTCAGAACGATCTTGACCTGAAGTACGGTGGCAATCGAGTCATCACGGTAGTCAATGTCAACATTGATGATATGGATTTCGAGGAATCATATAATGATGCGATTGCGAAGAAACAAATCGCACAAATGAATTATGAACAGCAGCAGATCGAAAACGACCGCGCGATTGCTGCGGCAAATGCAGAAGCAGAGAAGAAAGTTATCTCTGCAAATGCTGATGCGCAGGAGAAAAAGATTGCTGCCGAAGCCGAGGCTGAACGTGAGCGCATTGCCGCAAAGGCGGAAGCCGACGCAATTAAAGCAGTCGCTGACGCACAGGCTGAGGCAAACAAGAAGTTGTCCGAAAGTCTGACAGACAAGTTGATCGAATATGAAAAAATCCAACAGTGGAACGGCAAGCTTCCGACTGTCACCGGCGGCTCTCCGTTTATTTCTATGGATGTTGAGTGAGGTAAAGTGATGAAGCATGAAGATCATGGTTGGTTGAGCGCCATTGTCGCGGCGATGATTGTCCTATGTATTACGCCAATTTTGACGTTTGCTTTTGGGTTCGCTGGCGGCGCGATTCTAAGGTTTGTGTTTGGCTCACTGATTTCTGACACACTGAACACAGCTTTTTCCACAAACCGGTTTAATCCTGAACTTATTCCGCCCATTTGCGGCATGATTGCCGTGATAGGTGGCTGTTTTAAAACTTCGATTTCATCAACGGCCAGCAAAGATTGATTGGAGATGAAGATATGGTTAAAAAGCAAATCACAACAACAGAATTCTTCGATGAAAACGGCAGGCTTAAGAAGAAGGTTGTCGAAGAGACGTATTACGACGGGGACATTCTACAGGTTACGCAGCCGATAAACCCGTATGTCAACGGACCATACGAGCCGTATGGCGGCACAGTAACGGCGCATCCGCATGATTCAGGTGCTATATGGACTACCTGCAATCAGACTGTGCCGATTGCAAAACTTAATACATAAGGAGGGCACATGGAGAAGATCAAAATCAAATACTTTTCGCCAGATATTAAACGTATTGAGAGGCTCTCACAGGGCGACTGGCTGGATCTGTGTGCTGCGGAGGATTGTTATATACCCACCGGGGAAACGGCCAAAATCAGGCTTGGAGTGGCTATGGAGCTGCCGGAAGGATATGAGGCCATTCTCGCGCCACGCAGTTCGACATACAAGAAGTATCACGTCATCCAGACAAACTCAATTGGCGTCATCGACAATTCCTATTGCGGTGACGAAGACGAATGGCTGTTCCCTGTCTATGCAACTGAGATGACGGTCATCCACAAGAACGACAGGGTTTGCCAGTTCAGAATCCAGAAGAAACAGCCTGAAATTGAATTTGAAGAAGTAAGCGCGCTCGGCAATGCTAATCGCGGTGGGTTCGGATCTACCGGCGTCTAATATGATGGCCGCCCTTTTTGGGCGGCCATTTTGCTATATGGAGGTGATGTTTGTGGAGCAAGGTTACGATATTCCATTTTGGATGCAATATACGCTTTCTGTAGACGAGGCGGCGAAATATTTTCGCATCGGCCAGAACACATTACGCAAAATCATTAGCGACAACCCAGAAGCGGATTATCTGCTTTGGATAGGGCGAAAGGCACAGATCAAACGCTCTCTGTTTGAAAAATACATAGATCAGCATAATGTGGTCTAAAACTTGAAAAAGAGAAGCTGATATGGTAAAATATAAAACCATATCGAATTCCTTTTTCAAAGAAAGGGAGTTCAACAATGGGGAAACGCAAAGATTCAAAGGGCAGACAACTTCGTAATGGAGAATCGCAGAGAGAAAACGGTCAATATATGTTTCGGTACACAGACTGCGACGGAAACAGAAAGGCCGTGTACAGCTGGAAGCTCGTTGCATCAGACAAAGTACCAGCTGGCAAAAAAGATTCCGAGGCACTAAGAGAGCTTGAAAAGAAAATCCAGCGAGACCTTGATGACAAGATCCATGTCGGAAGTGCAGAGACAATTACCGTAAATGATGAATTCAAGACATTTATGGACGTTCGCATTGACCTGAAAGAGACGACAAAAGTCTCGTATGTGCATTTATATGAAAAGCATGTTGCGCCAGTGCTCGGATCAAGAACGCTGAGCAATATACGATATTCTGATATTCAACGGCTTTATGTTTCTTTATGTTCGGGAGAAAATATAAGAGCAAGTACAGTACAGAAGATCAATTCAATTCTTGTTCAGATGTTTGATATTGCAGTTAGAGACAATATCATTCGCTCCAATCCTGCTTCTCACGCATTTGCGAGCATCAGTAAGCAAATGAAATTGGAGAGTGAACACAGACGAGCATTAACGATCGAGGAGACAGCGCGCCTGCTAGATTTCGTATATGGGTCTAATATTTTTAAACGTTGGGGACCACTGATTACGGTCTTACTCGGAACGGGAGTGCGCATTGGTGAAGCGCTAGGGCTCACATGGAGTGACTGCGATTTTAAACATAACATTATTTCTGTGACGCACGCACTCCTTTATAAACCAACAATGGAGACTGGATATGTATATAGAATATCAGAGCCAAAAACGAAATCAGGCGTGCGGACAATTCCAATGTTCGCAGATGTGAAAAAGACACTCCAAGCAATTAAAAGAGAACAGTCGAAACAACGCTACGAGCCGTTTGTTGTTGATGGGTATTCAGGGTTTATTTTTTTAAACCAGAATGGAAAGGTTTTTACTCCGGCTTCCGTATTTGATGCACTGCAAAATATCGTCGCAACATATAACAGGGAAGAGGCTTTTGTGGCAAAGAAAGAAAAACGTGAGGCAAAGTTGCTGCCAAGGTTTAGCGCTCACATTTTAAGGCACACATTTTGTACAAGGCTGTGTGAGCAAGAGCGTGACACGCACTTTATTCAAGATGTGATGGGGCATAAGAATATCCGAACAACGATGGAGATTTACAGCGACGTAACAGATTCGCGTAAGCAGAAGGAATTTTCCGAACTTGAGGGGACAATCCGTATCAAATGAGTTTACACCAAAATTCACTCAACTAAAGCGGGTTTACACCAATATTTACACCAATCGCATATAAAGTTATAACAAGATATAACAAGTTACATGAAGAAAAAGTTCAAAGAACAAAGGAAAACGCGATAAAATAACAACTTATAACACCCTATAAGACGAAAGAGGAATACCGTGTATCTAAAAAGTTTGGAGATCCAAGGCTTCAAGTCCTTCCCGGATAAGACACTTCTGCAGTTCGGCAGCGACTGTACTGCCATTGTCGGCCCGAACGGCAGCGGAAAATCGAATATATCCGACGCTATCAGCTGGGTGCTCGGCGAGCAGAGCACCCGCGCGCTGCGCGGTGCGAAGATGGAGGACGTGATCTTCGGCGGTACAGCCAAACGCCCCGCTGTCGGCTACGCCGAAGCGACGCTCGTGCTCGACAATTCCGACGCCAGCCTTCGCATCGAGACGCCCGAGGTCATGATTACCCGCCGCTATTTCCGTTCCGGAGAAAGCGAATATTATATCAACAAGCAGCTTGCCCGTCTCAAGGACATCAATGAACTGTTCATGGACACCGGCCTTGGCCGCGAGGGCTATTCCAACATCGGGCAGGGCCGCATCGACGAGATTCTTGCACTCAAATCGACCGACCGCCGCGAAATTTTTGAAGAGGCCGCAGGCATTTCCAAATTCCGCCACAGGAAAGAGGACACAGAGCGCCGCCTTGCCAATACAGAGGACAACCTTCTGCGTATCGGCGACAAGATCTCCGAACTGGAACTTCAGGTTGGCCCGCTGCGGGAGCAGGCGGAGAAAGCACAGAAATATCTGACCTTCCGCACAGAACTCAAGGGCCTTGAGGTCACGGTTTGGCTGGAAAACCTCAAAAAAATCGCTGAAAATGCCCGCAAGGCCGAGACAGACTATGCCTCCGCCGCATTCATTCTCGAGCAGGCGCATGATGAACTGACCGCACTCTATAGTAAAGCCGAGCAGCTCAGTCTGCAATATAATCACCAGACGCTTCAGCTTGACCAGCAGCGCGAGCATATCAGCCAGATGGAAGCAGAGCGCCAGCAGGAGCAGAACGAGATTGCACTTCTGCGCTCCGAGATTCAGCATCATCAGACGAATATTGGCCGCATTCGGCAGGAACTCCAGGATCAGCAGAACCGCAGCGGCGGCATTGCGGGCCAGATCGAATCAGAACGCCAAAAGATCGCGGACAATACCCATGCGCTGGCCGCCGCAAATGAGAACCTCACCGCTGTCCAGCAGGAGGCGAAGTCCCTTGCAGAGCAGAACGGCGAGGCCGGACAGCAGCTTGTCTCCATCCGCGCCCAGCAGGCGCTTTTGCAGTCGCAGAGTGCTTCCGTGACCGCACAGATTGCGTCTATGGAAGCGTCCATGGAGGAAGTTCTCTCCCGCAGACAGACGCTGGAGGAGGATATGACTGCCGCCAAAACCCGGAAGGAGCAGATCGCGGCGCAGCAGCTTACCTGTAAAAAGAGCCTTGAGCAGGCACAGGATGACGCGCAGAGCGCAAAAAATACCATCGCAGGCTATGAACTTCGCCTCAAAGCACGTCAGGATAAGCGCGACGGCCTGCAGAAGCAGCTGAACGCCGCCGGCGTCCAGCTGGATACGCTCGATTCCAAGATTCATATGCTCCGAGAGATGGAGCGCGAATACGAGGGCTTTTCCAAGGCCGTCCGCCTTGTTATGCAGGATGCGGCAGCCGGAAAGCTTCGCGGTATCCATGGCCCGGTTTCCAAACTCATCCGCGTGGATGACCGCTATACCACCGCCATCGAGACGGCACTCGGCGCCGCCATGCAGAATATCGTTGTTTCCTCCGAGGAAGACGGTAAGACTGCCATCCAGATGCTCAAGCGCCGCGACGGTGGCCGCGCGACCTTCCTTCCGCTTACTACGATTAAGCCCCAGACCCTGCAGGACACTGTCTGCCAGCGCCAGCCGGGCTTCCTTTCTATTGCTTCCGGCCTCGTTTCCTGTGATGAACAATACCGCGCTGTCATCGAAAATGCCCTTGGCCGCACTGTGATCTGCGATACGCTCGATAACGCTGTGCGCATGGCGCGCGCCTGCGGCAGCCGCGTGCGCATCGTCACGCTCGACGGACAGGTCATGAACGCAGGCGGCAGCATGACCGGCGGCTCCGCCGCAAAGAGCGCGGGCGTTCTGACCCGCGCCAATACGCTTGCAAAACTCGCGGAAGAACGCAAAGCACTCACTGAAAGCGCGGAAACGCTCAAGGCGCAGACCGCGGAGGCTGCCTCTGCTGCTGCAAAGACCGAATTTGAACTCACTGCCGTCCGCGGCCAACTCCGCGAAGCGGAGGATGAGGTTCTGCGCCGCACGGAGGAGCATAAGCAGGTGCAGCTTCTGGCTGCCGCGGTTACGGAAAACCTGGAAAATATCGAAAAAGAACTTGCGCATCTGACCAGCCGCACCGGCGGCGAGGAGGGCAAACTCCAGACGCTCAAGACCCAGCTTCAGCAGCAGACTTCCGCGCAGGAGGCGCTGCGCGCACAGGAGACGGAACTGACCGGTAGACAGACTGCCCTCACCGAGCAGCAGCAGCAGCTTGCCGACAAAATCACTGCCCTTCGTATGGATGCGGCGTCTATCGAAGCAGCGCGCGCTGCTTCCGAGAACACCATTGCCCAGCTTCAGGCGCTCAGCGAGGCGATGCAGGGCGATGTGACACAGAAGACGGGACTGATTCAGGAATACGAATCGCAGATATCTGCACTCGAAACGCAGGTGCAGGAGAAAACAGACGGCCTGACGGCCTCTGGCGCACAGCTAGACGGGGCCCGGCAGATGCTGAAGGAAGCCGTTGACGAACGCGCGCAGCTGGAGGCCAAACGCAGCCAGACCGAAAAGCAGGCACAGGATAAAAATCAGTCCATTTTGCAGCTGGAGCGCGAAACAGCCCGCCTCGAACAGAAAAAGGCTACCAGTGAACTCGAGGAAAAGCAGATCGTCGATAAACTTTGGGATTCCTACGAACTGACCCCCGGTACGGCCGAGAAAGAGACGGTTGAAATCGAAAGCCTTCCGGCCGCAAACAAGCGTATTACCGAGGTGCGCCGGAAAATCTCGGCCCTCGGCACACCGAATCTTGGTGCGATCGACGAATATGCCCGCGTGTCCGAACGCTATGAATACCTGACTGCCCAGCGCGACGATGTGCAGCACGCCAAGTCGGAACTGGAAAATATCGTGGCCTCCATCACGATGGAAATGACCGAAATCTTTGTGCGGGAGTTTGCCCGTATTGATGAATATTTCGGCAAAACGTTTGAAGAAATGTTCGGCGGCGGCAAGGCCTCGCTCATTCTGGAGGACAAGTCTGCACCGCTTGAATGCGGCATTGAGATCCGTGTCCAGCCGCCCGGAAAGCAGGTCAAGACCATTACGCTCCTGTCCGGCGGTGAAAAAGCATTCGTGGCCATCGCACTCTATTTTGCCATCTTAAAGGTTCGTCCCACGCCGTTCTGTATGCTCGACGAGATCGACGCCGCACTGGACGACCGCAACGTCGAACGCTTTGCAAATTATCTGCACACCCTCAGCGACAAGACCCAGTTCATCGTCATTACCCACCGCCGCGGCACCATGGAGGCCGCCGATGTGCTCTACGGCGTGACCATGCAGGAGCAGGGCGTCTCCAAAATCCTCCGCCTGAGCCTCGACGAGTTGGCCAAGCAGCTAGGAGTCACGAACTGAGACATACGGAAAAGCTGTCAAAAGGCTGGAACACCATACAAACTTGCGGCTGCGGCACAGCATTTTCTTTTGCTTCTCCAAAAGAAAACGCTGCTCGTCGGAAACGGCCTCGACGGAACGAGTCGCCGCTAGGCGCGACGTCTCTTATCCTCTGAGCCTGCTTCCTCCTCTTCAAATTGCAAACGCTACGCCGGTTTGCAATTTGAAGCCCGAGGGGATTTCGATTTTCCCCCGGCCCCCCTTTGCACCGACCAGAAAAGCCTCTTCGGTTTTTCTGGACTTTTCCCGCGGTAACAAGAACAGCGATGAGTTTTGGCAGACAGCAAGACCAATGCGAATTCGTACGGCTTTGCATATTTCGGCTGCAAAACGGATTTACCACAGCTATTCAAATGCAACGATTATCAAACCCGGCGTACCGTAACAGGCGGCGCGTACCATAGCGTCTGTAGGGGGAGTATGTGTGTCCACAACAACTAAAAAATTGGTGCTTACCTAAACTGCATCTGCAGTAGGCACCAAACGTGTCCAAAGCACTCTTTTCTTCCATATCTTCTCTCTTGCGAGAGAAAAGATATGGCCGCCGGAGGCATCTCCCCGCAATACCATCCAGAAAGGATATCAAATACATGGGATTTTTTGAAAAACTCAAGCAGGGACTGAGCAAGACCGCCAGTTCCATCAGCAGCGTTTTTACTGCCAGCGAACTGGACGACGAGTTTTATGACGATCTTGAAGAAAGCCTTATCGTCTCCGACCTTGGCATGGACACGACAGAGGCTGTTATGGACCGCCTGCGCCAGACTGCGAAGGAGCAGCGCATCAAGACCGTTGATGAAGCCAAGGTTGCCCTGCGCGGCATTCTTGCCGACATGCTAAACGTCGGCGATCCGGCGCTGAAGCTGGACACGAAGCCGTCGGTCATTCTTGTCATCGGAGTCAACGGCGTCGGCAAAACGACAACCATTGGTAAACTCGCCCACCAGCTGCACGATCAGGGAAAAAAAGTCCTCTTGTGCGCGGGCGATACCTTCCGCGCCGCGGCAGCTGATCAGCTTGAAATCTGGTCGGAGCGTGCGCACTGCGACATTATCCGCCAGCATGAGGGCGCCGATCCCGCCTCCGTCGTCTTTGATGCTATTGCAGCGGCAAGAGCACGCGGCAGCGACGTCATCATCTGCGACACAGCAGGCCGCCTGCACAACAAGCAGAACCTCATGAACGAACTCAATAAGATCTCCCGCATTCTCGACCGTGAACTGCCCGGAGCCAGCAAGGAGGTTCTGCTCGTCCTCGACGGCACGACCGGCCAGAACGGCCTGCTTCAGGCCAAGCAGTTCCAGGAGTGCGCGGGCGTTACCGGCATGGTTCTCACGAAGCTGGATGGCACGGCCAAGGGCGGCGTGGTCATTGCGGTCGCGCAGGCGCTGCACATCCCGGTCAAGTTCATCGGTGTCGGTGAACAGATCGACGACCTGATGCCCTTTGACGCGAAAAGCTTTGCGGAGGCGCTCATATGAAGGTGATTTTAGCCAGCCAGAACCAACATAAGCTGGTGGAACTGTCTGCAATCTTGTCCCAGCTTGGCTTCGAGATCGCATTGGAATCGGAATACGGCCTGCATGTGGATGTCGATGAAACAGGCACGACCTTTGAGGAAAATTCTCTCTTGAAGGCCGAGGCTGTCATGAAAGCCAGCGGCCTGCCCGTTCTGGCTGATGATTCTGGCCTTATGGTCGATGCACTGGACGGTGCGCCGGGCGTCTATTCCGCCCGCTACGGTCATAAAAACTCCGATGCAGAGCGTATCGAGTATCTGCTCAGTAATTTGAAGGATGTTCCTGCGGAGCAGCGCACAGCAAAGTTCGTCTGCGTCATCACCTGCCTCTGGCCGGATGGCCGGAAGATCGCCGCACGCGGCGAATGCCACGGACAGATCCTGCTTGCACCGCAGGGACAGGGGGGCTTTGGATATGACCCCGTGTTTTATCTGCCGGAACTTCAAAAGACCTATGCCGAACTCCGCCCGGAGGAAAAGAACGCCATCTCCCACCGTGCGCGGGCACTTCAGGCATTTTGCAGAATCTATCGGGAGGAATTTGAACATGATGACAAGTAAAGAGCGCGCCGAATTCCGCGCGCAGGCCAATACGCTGGACGTAACGCTCATTGTCGGTAAGGGCGGCATTTCCGACACGCTTCTGGATGAGGCAGTCGTCCTGTTGGACAGCCACGAACTGGTCAAGGGCCGCGTCCTTGAGACCTCAGGCCTCACAGCCCGCGAGGCTTCCGACGCCATCTGCGAGGCGCTGGGCGCCGAGGGCATTGCATGCGTCGGCACGAAGTTCGTGATTTGGCGCAAGTCCGAAAAAGTGGAGCAGGAAAAGAAAAAGGCAGCCTCAAAAAAGCCGGCCAAAAAAGTCTCCGGCAATTATAATCCTGTCAAGGCTGGCCTTCGCGCCCGCAAGCAGGCAGCTGAGCAGCAGCGCAAGCAGCGCAAGCAGTATTTCCACGACAAAGCAGTTTCCGCCGCGATTGAGCGCAGCCGCCAGCAGAAGGAAGAGCAGTAAACAGACAAAACACAGACGGAGGTGCGCAGCATGGCAAGGATCGGCGTTTACGGCGGCAGCTTCAATCCGCCGCATCTGGGGCACATTTTTGCCGCACGGAAGGCGCAGCAGCTGCTGGGACTGGACAAAGTTCTGCTGATTCCGGCGGCTATCCCGCCGCACAAGGCTGTGGCCGAGGGCTCACCGGACGGCGAGACGCGTCTTGCACTCACAAAGCTTGCCATAGCAGGAGAAGCGGGGATGGAGGTCAGCCGCATCGAACTGGATCGTCCCGGCCCGAGTTACACTGTGGATACGCTGCGCACGCTTCGGGAATGCTATCCGCAGGATGCGCTGTATTTACTCATGGGAACCGATATGTTCCTGTCCTTTTTCCAATGGCGTGATCCGGAGCACATCGCAAGACTGGCCGTGCCGGTCTGCATGGCCCGCGTCCGCACGGACGAAGCGCTTTCCGCGCAGCTGCTGGCGCAACAGGCAGCAATGGAGGCTGCGTTCGGTGTCCGACCCATTGTTTTACAGAATGATTGTCTGGAAATCTCGTCAACCGAGGCCAGAAGGCTTCTGTTTTTTGGCATCGCGGATGAGGTCCTGCACCCGGATGTGCGCTCCATGATCGAGCGGGAGAATCTCTACGGCGTGGGCGGCAAGTATCATGCACTGCCATTTGATGAACTGCGCCGCGTCAGCCTCTCCCTTCACAAAGAAAAACGCCGCGCCCACGCGCAGGGCGTGTCCGATACTGCCGTGCTGCTGGCGAGGAAATACGGCGCGGATGAGACGGACGCCGCTCGGGCAGGAATCCTGCACGATATCACCAAGGCGCTTTCTCCGGCGCAGCAGCAAAAGCTGGTCGATCATTGGAAGCTGCCGGTGTCGCCGTTTGAATACACGCAGACCAAGCTGCTTCACGCCAAGACCGGCGCAGCCGCTGCCGAGCGCATCTTCGGCGAAGATGCCGCTGTCGTCTCCGCCATTGACTATCATACGACCGGCAGAGCCAACATGACCCTGTTGGAAAAAATCATTTACATTGCAGATTACATGGAGCCGAACCGTGATTTTCCGGGCGTTGACCGCCTGCGGGAAACCGTCTGGCGTGATCTGGACGAAGGCGTCCTGCTCGGCATCAATATGACGCTCGAACAGCTTGCCCAGAAGGGCCAGCCCGCCTGTACCGATTCCCTTGCAGCACGCGACTGGCTTCTGAGTACCCGAAAGGAACCCTGAATGAAACTATTTGGAAATCGCCGCCGCGCGGCGCATGCGAAGAGGACCTCCCTTCCGCGCGGAGTGCGCACGGCGCTGATCATTACAGCGGTGATACTTCTGCTTTCAGGCAGTGTGTTTGCGGCGTGGAAGCTGCTTGTAAAGCCAGTGGAGCGGCCGGCGATCTCTGCGCCGGAACCGGAGCCTCCTGCCGTTGAGCCTGAGACGCCGGCGCCCTCTGTCGTCCATGTGACGCCGCAGGAGGTTGAGCCGGAGCCGCAGCCGGAGGAGGATGTGCCCACCGAGCAGCCGAAGGCGCTGCGCGATGGCGTGTATAACATCCTCATCTGCGGTACGGACGGCGACGGCTACCGCACCGACACCATCATCATTGCCCATCTGGATGCAAACAACCATACAGTTGCGCTTCTGTCCATTCCACGCGACACGCCGGTCGCAACTGGAAACGGGGGCCTCATGAAGATCAACTCAGTCTATGCGGGCGGCGGGACGGATGGTATGGAGCGCCTTGCCTCACGCCTTCAGAGTTTGCTTGGCTTCCCGGTTGATGGTTATGTGCTCGTTGATCTCGAGGCGTTCAAAAAGACCGTCGATCTGGTTGGCGGCATCGACTTTGACGTGCCGCAGGACATGAATTATGACGACGCTTCGCAGGATCTGCACATCCATCTGCAAAAGGGAATGCAGCATCTGGACGGCGAAAAGGCGATGGAACTTGTCCGCTTCCGCAAGGGCTATGCCTCACAGGATATCCAGCGCACACAGGTGCAGCAGCAGTTTTTAAAGGCGCTGGCAAAACAGTGCCTGTCTGTTGGCAGCCTGACCAAGCTTAAGGAATTTGCAGACATTTTTGTAGAATATGTCACGACAAACCTCACCACCGGCAATATGGTCTGGTTCGGCAAGGAACTGCTTGCCTGCGATTTTGACGCCATGCAGACCTACACCGCTGAGGGCGAGGGCGCGATGATCAACGGCGCGTCCTATTATCCACTCTACGCAGGCCGGCTTCTGGAAATTGTCAACGCCGCCTTCAATCCCTATGACGCGCCGATTGCCTCCGGCAGTCTGAACGTCATCACGCCCGATCAGGCGTATTCCTATCAGAAAAAGCCTGACCCGGAGCCTGAAACGCCGGAAGATGCGGAGCAGTCGGAGGAATCGGAAGATCCTGGCGACATGGAAACACCGGAGGAACCGCAGGAGCCGGAGAACCCGGATTCCAGTGAAGACCCCTTCCCGGACGGTATGGTCTGGGAGGATCCCGATACAGATCAGAAAGGAACATAAAACCATGCTCAGTGCAAAAGAAGTGGCCGCGCTTGCGGCAAAGGCGCTCGACGCCAAAATGGGCGAGGATATCCGCCTCATCGGCATTACCGACATTTCGACCCTCGCCGACTATTTCCTCATCTGCACCGCCACCAGTTCCACCCATGTCAAGACTCTCTGCGACGCAGTTGAAGAGGCGATGGACGAGGCAGGCGAGCCGATGCTCTCCCGGGAAGGCCATCGCGGCGGTACATGGGTGCTCATGGACTTTGGCAGCCTCGTTGTGCACGTCTTTACGGCCGAGGCCAGAAAGTTCTATGACCTCGAGCGCCTTTGGCAGGACGGCCATCAGATGAATCTGTCTGCGGTTTTGGGCGAAAACGCTTGACAAACGGAGCAAAAAAACGTACAATGACCCGGTAAAAGGCAAAGAAGGGGAATACCCTGCGCGATTTTTTCAGAGACCCGGCGGTCGGTGCAAGCCGGGAGAATCAACCGGACGTCTCTCACCCCAGAGCCGCCGCCCCGAAGGCAGTAAGGGCGGACGCATGGCCGCGTTAAAGGCCGCTTGAGGGCTGCTAAAAAACAGCCGAATCAGGGTGGTACCGCGTATCTTAACGCCCCTGACCGTATGGTCAGGGGCGTTTTTTTATGAACGAAATTATGAGACAAAGGAGCTTGTTATGAAATACGATTTTGCAGCCATTGAGAAGAAATGGCAGGAAAAATGGGAGCAGGAGAAGCCCTATGCCGCCGTCACTGGGGACAAAAAGCCAAAGTTTTACGGCCTGATCGAGTTCCCATACCCCTCCGCTGCCGGTCTTCATGTCGGCCATCCGCGTCCGTTTACAGCCATGGATATCATCTGCCGCAAAAAGCGCATGCAGGGCTATAACGTCCTGAACCCCATCGGCTTCGATGCATTTGGCCTGCCGACGGAAAACTTCGCCATCAAAAACCACATCCATCCGGCCATCGTCACCAAGCGGAATATCGAAAACTTCACCCGCCAGCTCAAGATGCTCGGCTACGGCTTCGACTGGGATCGTGTCATCGACACGACCGACCCGAACTATTACCGCTGGACGCAGTGGATCTTCCTGCAGATGTACAAGCACGGCCTTGCCTACAAGACCACCATGCCCGTCAACTGGTGCACGAGCTGCAAGTGCGTGCTTGCCAACGAAGAGGTCGTTGAGGGTGTGTGTGAGCGCTGCGGCGCGCCGGTTGTCCGCAAGGAAAAGAGCCAGTGGATGCTGCGCATCACGAAATATGCCGACCGTCTGATCGACGATCTCGATCTCGAAGGTCTGGATTATATTGAGCGTGTCAAGACTCAGCAGAAAAACTGGATCGGCCGCTCTACCGGCACGGAAGTGACCTTTAAGACCAATACCGAAGACGATATCACCGTTTACACAACCCGCGTTGACACGCTCTTCGGTGTGACGTATACCGTCATTTCCCCGGAGCATCCACTGCTGAACAAGTGGAAGGAGCGCATCGCCAACTTGGCCGACGTCGAAGCTTACAAGCAGGCAGCTGCCCGCAAGTCCGATTTTGAACGCGGCGAACTCAACAAGGACAAGACCGGCGTCCGCCTTGAGGGCATCGAGGTCACGAATCCTGCCACCGGCAAGGTCGTGCCGATGTTCGTCTCCGATTATGTTCTTATGAGTTACGGCACGGGCATTGTCATGGGCGTTCCAGGCCACGATCAGAGAGACTGGGACTTTGCAACGAAGTTCGGTCTGCCTATCGTCGAGGTCGTTCAGGGCGGCGATATCACCAAGAGTGCGTTCACGCTCAAGGACGATACCGGCATCATGGTCAATTCCGGCTTCCTCAACGGCATGACTGTCAAGGAAGCTATCCCTGCCATGAAGCAGTATGCCATCGAGCAGGGTTGGGGCCATGAGAAAGTGAATTACAAGCTGCGCGACTGGGTTTTCTCCCGCCAGCGCTACTGGGGCGAGCCCATCCCGATGATCTCCTGCCCGAAGTGCGGCTGGGTGCCGGTTCCAGAGGAGCAGCTGCCCGTTGTTCTTCCGCAGGTTGACAGCTATGAGCCGACTGACGATGGCGAAAGCCCACTGTCTAAGATGACCGACTGGGTCAACACTACTTGCCCGTGCTGCGGAGGCCCGGCCAAACGCGAGACGGACACCATGCCCCAGTGGGCAGGCTCCAGCTGGTATTATCTGCGCTATATGGACCCGCACGACGAGAATGCTCCCGTCTCCAAAGAAGCTGAAACCTATTGGGACCCCGTTGACTGGTATAACGGCGGTATGGAGCACACGACGCTTCACCTGCTGTACTCCCGCTTCTGGCACAAGTTCCTCTATGATATCGGCGTCGTCCACACGAAAGAGCCGTATGCCAAGCGCACCAGCCACGGCATGATTCTCGGCCAGAACCCGCACTACGTCGGAAACGTCTCCACGGAGGAAGAAAAGCAGGCACTGATTGAGAAGTACGGCAATCAGGCGCTGCGCCCAGCGGTCAAGATGTCTAAATCTCTCGGCAACGTCGTCAACCCCGACGATGTTGTAAAAGCCTACGGCGCGGACACAATGCGCCTGTATATTATGTTCATCGGCGATTTTGAGAAGGTTGCGACATGGTCTGACGAGGCTGTCAAGGGCTCCAAGCGTTTCCTGGACCGCTGCTGGAATCTCATGGACATGGCCGCTGATTCCGAGGAACTCAGCGAAAAGAACGAGGCCGTCATTCACAAGACCATCCGTAAGGTCACGCAGGACATTGACGAACTCAAGATGAATACCGCAATCGCCGCGCTTATGACCATGGTCAACGAGTTCTACGCCAATGGTCTGACAAAGGGCGATCTGAAGATGCTCATGCTCATGCTCAGCCCGTTCGCCCCGCACATGGTCGAAGAGATGTGGGAACTGACCGGCGAGGCTGCCAAGACCGGCACCATGGCCATGCAGCAGCCGTGGCCGGAATACGACGAGAGCAAGACCGTCGCGTCCCATGTCGAGATGGCCGTGCAGGTGCTCGGCAAACTCAAGGGCACGATCAATGTCCCCGTTGATTCCGAGCAGGACTTCATCGTCGAGACGGCAAAGCAGAACGAGAAGGTTGCCCGCGCTATTGACGGCAAGAACGTCGTAAAGGTTATTCTCGTCAAGAACAAGCTTGTGAATTTGATCGTAAAGTAATATTTTTTTGAATTCTGCCGGACAGTCGAAAAAAATACTTGACAAGATTCGGCTTGTTCACTATAATAATCAAGCCAATTATGTTGGCCCTGAAAGCAGCCTGGAAATAGCCGGCTGCATCGGAGGGAGGGAAAACAATGTCTGAAGTTCGCGTCAAGGAAGGCGAGTCCCTGGAGAATGCTCTCAAGCGGTTCAAGCGCAGCTGCGCCAAGGCCGGCGTCATCGCCGAGGTCAAGAAGAGAGAGCACTACGTCAGCCCCAGCCTGAAGCGTAAGCAGAAGTCTGAAGCTGCTCGCAAGAACAGAAAGAAGTTCTATTGATCCCTTCCCGGTTCATAAGACAGAAAACGCTCCGTGCAGACGCACGGAGCGTTTTTCAAGTATAGGGGCTTCCCCTGCGCTCAAGAGTTTGGTAGGGGCGGACAGAGTCGTCCGCCCCTACACCGAAACAGGAAAGTGCTTGCGGCTTCGCCGCAAAGTTCCGAAGGAATTCACTGCATCCTGCCAGGCGGAGCAGCGCTCCTCCCATGCCAGTCTCTTGTGTATGCTTGACGCAGCAAGGTCTGCATTACCCGAAAAACACCCGCACGCTCAGCGCTGCCATACAGAAGCCGGTCAAATCGGCGATCAGCGCCGCTGGCAGCGCATAGCGCGTTTTTTTGACCCCCGCTGCACCAAAATAGACGCTGATGGTGTAGAATGTCGTCTCCGATGAGCCGAGCATGACCGCTGCTGTCCGCCCGATTACAGAATCGACCCCGTATTCTCGCATCAGGTCTGTCCCGACGGCCAACGCTGCACTGCCGCTGAGCGGCCGGATGAGCACCAGCGGCGCAACCTCCGGTGGCATGCCGAGCAACCGGAAGACCGGTGCGAAAACGGGCGTGAGCAGTTCAAAAAAACCGCTTCGCCGCAGCATTGTCACCGCTGTCAGCATCAAAATCAGCGTTGGGATAAGCGAGAACATCAGCCGCAGCCCGTCCTGCGCGCCTGCCAGCATCCCGTCATACACGTCCTGTTTTTTTGCAATCCCTGCTGCGCCAGCCAGCAGCAAAAGCGCGGGCAGCAGCAGTTCAGTCAGGTTTTCCAGCATCGGCTCAATCCCTTCGCCGCCAGAATTCCGGCCCCGACTGAGCAGGCCGACGCCAGCCAGACGGCGGGTAAAATATCAAACGCGTGCACCGCGCCAAGCTGCGCGCGGACAGCTGCAACTGTTGATGGAATCAGCTGCAGGGATGCTGTATTCATCACGACCAGCAGGCACATTTCATCCGATGCTCCCTTGCCTCCGGCAAGCGTCTGCATGCGCTGCGCTGCCCGGATGCCAAGCGGCGTTGCTGCATTTCCAAGCCCCAGCAGATTCGCGCTCAGATTGCCGCACAGGTTCCAGAAGCCTTCGGAGTCTGTAGCACATACCGGAAACAGCCGCTGCAGTACAGGCCGCAGCGCCGCGCATAGCTTTTCTGTCAATCCCGCGCGCTCCATCGCCTGTGACAGCCCCGACCACAGGCAGATCGGACCTGCCAGCGTCAGCGCCAATTCCAGCCCCGCCCGCGCACCGCTGAGTCCTGCCATACCAGACGAAAATGGCGTTCCGGTCAACAGATCAGACACAAACGCAAGCAAAATCAGGCCAAACCAGAGAAAATTCAACAACATATTTCGCTCTCCGACAAGAAAAAGATTTTTTGTTCAAAATTTGTACATAATTGGATGGTAAAATAAAGTGGCTTGAGGGAGCACTGTCAGATGTCCATGCAGCATCCGGCAGCTAGATCCAAAGGTGCATGGAAAAAATAAGGGGGTTGTTTACAATGAAATCCACAGGTATCGTCAGAAAGGTTGACGAACTCGGCAGAATCGTTCTGCCCATCGAACTGCGTCGTACGCTCGACATCGCAGAGAAGGACGCTATTGAAATCTATGTCGATGGCGAATCCATTATTCTCAAGAAGTACGAGCCGACCTGCATCTTCTGCGGCGACGGCAGAAATGTCGAGAACTACAGAGGTAAGAACATCTGCGCAAACTGCATGAAAGAACTTAGATCCGGCAAGTAAGAGAACCAAAAAAACCCCGCTGTCTGCAAGACAGCGGGATTTTTCGTTATTCCGGGTCGATTTCCACTTCGCGGCCGGCAGAGAAGAAATAGAGGACAGTCTTCTTGACCGGGCACTGATAGATACGCGAAAGCGCCTGTGCATAGGCGCGCAGCTGCGGTGCATAGCGCGCGGCCTTCTGCTGCAGATCGCCATGAATATAGTCTGTTTTAAAATCAAGAATGACAATGCCGTCCGGCTCCTGCCAGAAGCAATCAACAACGCCCTGCAGCATGACCTGTTCTCCGACAGCCGCCGGGTCATACGCGGCGGCGTCAGCCAGGATGGAGAACTTGAACTCACGGCGAAGGCTGTCCGCATGCAGGATTCGGTTTCCGAGTTCGGAGGAAAACAGCGCCAGAATCTTCTCCGCATCTACCGCCTCGGCCTGCCGGGGCGTCAGGAATTTTTCCGCTTGCATCCGGACAAGTTCCTGCCGGATGCCCTCGCGCGTTGTGCACGATTCATAACGGACAAACTGCATGAAAAGATGCGTCGCGCTTCCTTTTTCACGGCCTGTCAGCGGTCTGTCCTGTAAAAACTGTGGGGTACGCCATGGCTTTCTTGACGGTTCCGGTTGAGCAGGCGCCTCCTCCGCTGCCTCCAGATCGAGTCCTCGGCCCTTTAGCTGCGTGGCTGTCAGCTTGGCTGGCAATCTGGTCGCCGCTTCGTGTGCGTAGCGGAACGCTACGCTTTCCAGAACCTGCCCACGGTCAAGCGGACGCACCGCATGCGTTTCTTCCGTCTCTGTGCCGCGTGCAGCGGGTGCGGCGGGGGAGACGTTCTGCAGCGTAACCAGCCACGGGTATTGGTGTACCCGGCTGTACACGCACGGACCGCATTCGGCGAACAGTGCGCCGGACTCCGTGCGGCACAGCGCCGCCAGCAAAATCCATTCGTCCGGCTGACGCACTGCCGCACTCACCCACGGCCCCAGTGGGTCGGACAGGCGCAGCAGCAGCTTTTTCAGGCGTGAGCCATAATGTGCCGAGCAGCTGGTCATGATCAGCTGTTCCTTTGCGCGCGTCATTGCGACGTACAGAACGCGCATTTCCTCGGAGACGGTCTGCGCCGTCTTGCGGTCGATAATGGCTCTGCGTGCAAGTCCATGGTAATATGACCGGCTTGCAAGATCGACGACATTGCCGCCGAGCAGCAGTTCCTCATCCGTCAGAACGGCAGAGGCGTTGTCCTGCATATTCATTTTTCGCGCGAGGTCAGCCAGAATGACGATGGGGAATTCCAATCCCTTGGACTTGTGGATGGTCATGATGCGCACGGCGTCTGACCGGGCGGGCGCGTCCTGCGTGGGCAGTCCTGCACCGCGCTGCTGTATTTGCCACAGCAGCTGCACAAGGTCGGAAAGGCTGCGGAGTTCCGCCTGTGTACCCGCTGTCACAAACGATGCGAACGCAGCTAGATTGCCGCGCCGCCGCTCGCCATCCGGCAGTGCAGAAAAGACCGTTTCCAACCCGGAGGACTGGACGACGGCATTCAGAAATTCCGGCAGCGGCGTTCTGCGGCTCTCCGCGCGCATGCGGGAAAGCCAGGATAAAAACGCGCGCAGCTTTTCATCCGGTTCCCGGCAGGCACATAGACAGTCATAGAGATCTGCGTGTTGCTCCTGCGCACGCAGAAGCGCCAATTCCTCCGGGGAAAAGGCGAAAACGGGACTTGCCATAGCCGCAGCCAGCGGAATATCCCGGTGTGGGTTATCAATAATTTGCAGAAGCTGAAACAGAATTTCAATCTCCGCCGTCTGCATCAGATCGCCGCCTGCACCCACGTCGCAGGCAATACCGCGTTTTTGCAGCGCTGCCTGATACACCCCGGCAATCATGCCGGGTGAGCGCATCAGAATCACGATGTCAGACGGCTTCGCCGGGCGTAGCGCGCCGTTTTCCGTGACGAAGGCTTCGCGCAGAAGACGCTCAATGCGTGCAGCGACAAATTCTGCCTCCGCACCCGTCTTGTCACCGTTTTCCTCGCTTGACACGAGGTAATTCAGGCAGTGCAGTTCGACCTTTGGGCCGGGCGATTCCGGGAACTGTGCGCCGGGAACAAGCGCTTCTGCCTGCGTGTAGTCCAGTTCACCGGCCTCTTTTTTCATCACAAGGGAAAACACGTCGTTGGCCGCTTCCAGAATTTCGGGGCGGGAGCGGAAATTCTGCGACAGCAGCAGCTTGCGCGGCTCACCAGGGTCCTGCTCGCCGAGCGGCGGATAGGCGTCGTATTTGGAAAGGAAGATCGATGGGTCGGCCAGTCGGAACCGGTAGATTGACTGCTTAACGTCGCCAACCATGAATAGATTTTTTCCGTTGCGGCTGACAGCCTGAAAAATGCGTTCCTGCACGGCGTTGGAATCCTGATATTCGTCGATCAGAATCTCACGGTAACTCTGTGCAAGGCTTTTCGCGGCCTCCGTCGGTCTGCCGGAGCCTTTTTTCGTCAGGAGACCGATCATGCAGTGCTCCAAATCAGAAAAATCGAGCAGATGACGGCGGCGCTTTTCTTGTGTGAAGCGTTCGTCGAAGCGCCGGAGAAGCGTCAGAAGCCCCCGCAGCGCCGGGACGGTTTTGCGTAGATCCTCCACGACCTGCTCCGACGGTGCGTAAAAATAACTCTGTACAATCTTGAGCATCTGCTTTGCTTCATTGCGCAGCGTCTGAATCTGTTCCGCGTTTTCTGCGTCCTTCGGCATCCGCATCACGCCGAAGGAGGGAAGTCCCGCCTCCACACAGCCGTCCCATGTCGTCTCGGCCATAAGCGTGCGGACCGTCTCACGGTTTTTTTGCAGCAGCGGCAGGCACTTTTTCTCCAACGCCTCTTCCCTGAGGCAGAGCGCTTCCGCCTGCGCAAGCATTGCGTCGGCGCTTGCAAGCGCGTCGCTGCGCGCTTTGATATAATATGCGCCCCAGAGCGTCTGCTCAGCTGCGATGCCTTCCGGCAGCGCATATGCGTGCAGGCAGTCTGCCATCCATGCTGCAGGATCGACTTTGCAGCGCATCACGTCATAGCTGCGCTCAGCCAGATCCAGCAGCCGCCGGTCGTCGCGCCCATAGCCGAGCGTATCGATCATGGAGGCAAAATCCGGCTCATCGTCAAGCTGTGCGTAGAGTTCAGAAAGCACGTCCCGGAGCGTCTGGGCGCGCAGTGCCGCTGCCTGCTGCTCATCTGCTACGCGGAAATCGGCGGGAAGATCTGCCTCCGCTGCATATTGCCGCAAAACGGTCTGACAGAAGCTGTGAACCGTGGAGATCTGCGCAAGATAGACGCGTGTCAGCTGCCGCTGCAAATGTCGGTCGTCAGGTGCGACGGCAAGCGCGTCTGCGATGCGCGCAGCGATCTTACCGCGCAGTTCAGACGCGGCTGCTCTTGTGTATGTAATAATCAAAAAATCATCGAGGTCGGCGGGATTTGTAGGATCGGTCAGATAGCCCATCAGCCGGTCAACCAGAACTTTTGTTTTCCCGGAACCTGCCGCCGCCGCAACGAGCAGCGCGCCGCCCCGATCCTCTGCCGCAGCCCGCTGCTGCGGCGTTGCACGAATCTCAGCCATGCTCCAGCCTCCTTTCAAGTTCCTGCCAGAATTCCTCCGGCGTGACGGAGGCGAACCGCCGCGTGTTCACGCTGCAGACGTCTTTGTGACAGGCCGATGAAAAATCACAGTATTTGCATTCCGTGTCCGACGGACCACGGTTGATGGGGTTTGGCGCGGTTACGCCGGAAAGAATCTCGTCGATCATCGACTCGACCTGCCCGGTTACAAAGCGCTCCAGTTCTGCCAACTGCGCGGGGGAAGCAAGATCCCCGGCCAGTCCGTCCGGGCCATGCTCGAAAGGCAGGTACTGCGGCTTTTTTTCATACGATTCCATCGCATGCAGAACGGCCTCGTCGTTCAGAACCAGCCCCTTGCGGCGCAGGTCCTTCCGCCGCTCGTTGTCGGCATGCGCGGGGTCTTCCCCGGGTTTGAGTTTGACCATATCGCACCGGCCCGGGACATAGAGCACGCCGGCCGGCTGCATGGGCTGCCCAGTCTGCTTCTGATACGATTCCAGTGCGAACAGATACAGCAGCATTTGCAGATTCTTTCCGTAGAGCAGTTCTGCATAGTCAAAATCCTTGTGGCCGGTTTTGTAATCAATGATGCGGAAATAGCGTGTTCCGTCTGCCTCATAGATGTCTACGCGGTCAATTTGACCGGTCAGCAGGCCGGAGCCGCTTTTTGCGCGGTATTCGATCGGCGGCAGCGGGCCGCCGGGGGCAAAGCGCAGTTCCTCTGCCGCCGGTGCGAACTGCGACAAGCGCAGTTCCCGCGCCACGTCCATCACGACGGCGGCGGCCTCCTGCCGGTTGCGGGCAGAAAGATAGCGTTCGCGGCTCGCAGCGGCTTCTCCCTGTGGGAGATATGTGCCCATGCAGGCATCCATACAGCGCTCTGTCAGCGCAGAAATTTCCCCGTCCGTCATGGCCGCGAAGCCGCCGTTCTCCTGCGCCGCTCGTACAACGTGTTCGAGCACGTCATGTACGAACGAGCCGAACAGGGGTGCGTCGAATTCGGCCTGCTTCCATGGCGCGGCGCGCAGGCCGTATTGCAGGAAGAACGCATAGCGGCAGCCTGCAAAACGGTCGATCTTCGAGGCGGAGAGCGGGATGGTTCTGCCGTAGAGCGCGCGTACCGCTTCCGGCCGCATGGCGGTGAAGGAATATGTGCAGCGCTGCGAGAGTGTCCGTGCTTCCAACAGCACTGCCTCCGGCAGCCAGTCCGGCAGCGTGATCTGCTGCAAGGCAGCGCCTGCGGCTGCGGCGCAGTCTGGGAGAAAGGGAAAATCTTCCGCCGGAACCGGCTGCAGCGCCGGGAATAGCGCGCTTGTGCGGGTGTACAAAAATGACGGCTGCGCAGAATCGGTCACAAGGCACACGCGCTGCTCCGCAGCGCTCAGTGCCGCGCAGACCCAACTCATCTCACGGTCCGCAGATGCGTTCCGTCCCGGGCTGAGTTCCACGCCGAGGCTGCGAAGCTTCTGCCGTTCCGGGTCCGCAAGCAGTCCGCCGGGGTCAGAAAACGCGGGCAGCAGCCCGTCGTTCGCGCCGAGAACCAGCAAAACGCGGCTGCGGCGGTGGCGGAGCATCGGCAGCGTTGTAAGCTGGACGGCATCGCAGACAGAGGGAATAGAACCGACCGTTGTGTTTTGCAGCAGCATGGTAAACAGCTGGACGAACAACTCCGTTTCGAGGCTTGCTGTCCCCAGAACCTGATCCATCTGCTCAAGTGCGGAAATAAGCGCCTCATAAAGCTGGCCGCATTCCTGTGCACGCTGCACCTGTCCGGCCTGCTCAAGTGCCTCCTGCTGCGCCTGAAGGCGTCCTGCAACATCGAGCGTTTCCAGAAGTGCGGCAACGGCGCGCACCTGCTCGTCTACTGTCTGTGCCTTTGTCAGCGCCAGACGAAGCGTGCGCAGCGGGACAACAGCCTGCTCGCGCAGTTCGTTCAGCGTTTGCAGCGCGGCTTCGTCCTCAGGCGTCATAGACTGTCCAAGCCCGCGCGGGTGCAGTTGCCACGGTTTTTCCCACGCCGAGCCGCGAATGCTCCAGTAATAGGCATAGCACTCAAGCAAATCGCAGTCCGATTCGCTGAGCGGAGAGAACTCTGACTTCAAAAATGCCAGCACAGGGCCCGGTTCATACCGCAGAACGGCCTGCATCGCAGACAGCAGCGCTGCGATGAGCGGGTTTTGTGCGACCGGTGCGCTGGATGCGCAGTAGAACGGAATTCCTGCGCGGGAGAAGAGTGTCTGCATGGGAAGCCGGTAAGCGGCCTCGTCCGTCATGCAGATGGTAAAATCGCGGTAGCGCAGACCGGCTATCGCGCCGCTTCGCACTGCGCGGGCGGCATAGGCGCAGGCGGCCTGTTGTGAGTCTGCGTGCACAAGCCCGACATTCTGCGGTACGTCCTCTGAACCGCTGCTGCCGAAGAACAGGCCGTTTAACCACAGCTGCACGTCCGGCGCACGATGCGCGCGCGGCGCGGCGCACCGGCGGACAGGTTCCACACCCTGACGGGCGGCCAACTGCCGAAGCTGCTTTTCTGTTTCATTCCCGGTCTGGCAGGCGGCCTGCTGGCCTCCGGAGGTGAGCAGCGCGATATGCACGTTTTTGGCGTGCGCAAGGATTGCTCCGATGATCTGAATCTGCAAGGCGGTAAAATCGGAGAAGCCGTCGAGAAAGATCTCGCGTCCATCCAGAAACTCCGTCTCGTCCAGAAGTTCACACAGGCGCATCTGCCGCGTGACAGGATCGCCGCGTCCTGTCTTGCAGACGGACAGGTAGCTTTCATATAAAAGCGCCAACTCTGTGATTTTCTGCGCCAGCCGCCCTTCGAGCCGCGCGGCGGCTGCGTGCAGTGCATCCGGCGTGATGCAGGAAGTCAGAAGTTCCTCCATAAGCGTGCCAAGCTGCTTTAAAAAGTCGGGCCGCGTCATCACGGCGGCGTAAAATTTCAGCTGTTCACGAACCTGCTGTGCGGCGAGATAGAGCGTCAGAATGCGCCCATTTTCATCCAGGTATTCCTCACACACGCCGCCGTAGACGGAAAAGACCCGCGTTGCCAGCCGGGTAAAACTCAGAACCTCGGCATACCGGCTGATTGTTTCGCCGCCGTGCATGCACAGCGCACGTTCCGTTTCATGTGAATACTGCTCTGGAACGATGAGAATTTGACCGGAAACGCCGCTTTTCGCATTCCTGCAGATCTGCTCCAGCAGTTCCATGGAATTTGCTGTCCTGTCCGGTCCATGCAATAGTTCCAGCATACGCTCGCCTCCTTTGCTTGCTTTTTTATTATTTTATCATGCCGCGTGCCCAAAAGAAAGGCGCACGCAGAAAAAACAGGCCCGCGCTTTGCTGTCTGGCAAAGCGCGGGTCGCTGTTTATAGCAGAATGCAGATCATGCCGCCAGTGTTTTCATTGATCATGCGGCCGAGTGTCTTGGTCAGCTTCTGCCGCGCGTCGTCCGGCATGCGCATGATCTTCGCCGTGACACCCTCGGAGACGAGTTCATAGAGTGATTTTCCGAAAATATTGCTCTGCCAAAGCTTGTCGGTATCCTCTTCATACTCGCCGAGCAGATAGTCGATCAGCTGCTGCGATTCCTGCTCGCCGCCGACCATCGGACTGATCTCCGTCTCAATCTGCGCGCGCATCATGTGGATGGACGGCGCGCTGGCGCGCAGCTTGACGGCATAATTGCCGTTTTTCTTCACGATTTCCGGCTTCTCCAGCTTCAATTCCTCTGCGCCCGGCATCACGATGCCATAGCCGGTGGCTTTGACCTGCTCGAGCGCGGTCTGCACCTTGTCATAAAGCTTTTTCGTCTGCGAAAGTTCCCGCAGCATCTGCATGAGCGCTTCGTCATCGGCAATCTCCACGCCTGCCTGCTTGGACAGTTCTTCATAAAACAGCGTCTCCGGCAGATGCAGTTCGCAGGTGACTGTGCCTGTCCCTAGATCGACCTCCCGTACCCGGAATGCGTCAACCGGCTCAAGTTCCTGCAGCGTCCCCATCACACTTTCCGCGTCACTAAGGCTTGTAAGCTTTTCCGCACGGCTCAGCATTGCGTCGTACAGGGCGGATTTGACCGGATGATCATCCGGCAGCGCCCGAACCCAGCTTGGTAGGAAGAACCGCAGTTCCTCGACCGGGAACGCATACATCACGGCTTCCAACAGCCGTGCAATGTCCTGCGTCTGCATGACGGCACAGTCCATCGCCAGTGCCTGCACGCCATATTCTTCCCGGATACGGGCGCAGATCGCGTCTGCCTGTCCCTTTTTCGCGTCCTGCGTGTTTACGACGACCACGAATGGCTTGCCCGTCTTCTGCATATCTGCGATGGCGCGGGCCTCCGCCTCGCGGTAATCCTCGCGCGGAATATCTGTGACAGTTCCGTCCGTCGTGACGACCACGCCGATGGAACTATGCTCATCCATGACCTTTTTTGTCCCCAGTTCCGCTGCCTGTGCCATGGGGAGTTCTTCGGAGGCCCATGGTGTCGTGACCATGCGGGGCTTGCCGTCCTCCGTATCGCCGACCGCGCCGGGGATCATATACCCCACGGAGTCAATCAGACGCACCTGCAGCGTCGTTTTTCCGTCGGGGCTGATGCGGGCAGCCTCGTTCGGGACGAACTTCGGCTCCGCCGTCATGATCGTCCGGCCCGAGCCGGACTGCGGCAGTTCATCGGTGGCGCGCTCACGCTCATAAATGTTTTCGATGTTCGGCAGCACAAGCTGCTCCATAAACCGCTTGATAAAGGTAGACTTTCCCGTCCGCACAGGGCCGACGACGCCGATATAGACCGTGCCGTCCGTACGGTCCGCGATCTGCGCGTAGATCGAACGTTGTTCCATATTCCCGCCTCCCGTCTCACATGGGAATCAGCAGCAGCTGTCCGGCGTCTGCCTCCGGCTGCGTCAGATGATTGGCCTGCTGAATCGACTGCGCCGTCGTCCGGTACTGCCGCGCAAGGTCCCAAAGCGCGGCGTTTTCACTTATGCGCCGGATCACGACCGACGGTCGCTGCGTGTTCTGCTGCCTTGTCAGGTCAAGCGTCCCGCCGGACAGGTTTTGCAGCTTCTGCCGGGAAAATGTCTGCACCTGAAAGACCGCGTCATAGCGCAGTTCGACTGTGCCGCTGCCTGCCGAGGCGTAGCCCTCCGGCTGGAGCATACACACGGCTTCGCAGAGCCCGTTTTCGTTCAGCGCCGTATGGCAGCTGACCTCCGTGCGGAACGTCTCAGCCTGCACCGCGCCATCGGAATCGGTATAGACGAGATCCGCACGCAGCGGTACATGGACGGTAACGCCGTCGTCTGTCCGTTCAAACGCCTGCGCGTCCGGATAGACCCGGCAGTCGAGTACGGCGGCAGCCTGCGCCGGGAACGAGGCGCGGATGGGCTCACGCTGCACCTGCGCGTCAAGCCGCATGGTGCGTTCCTGCGTTTCCCACTGCGGCTGGAACTCGCCCTTCGTCGAATACGCGTCCTCGCAAAGCGTAAGCGCTTGCGGCTGTACTACCATACACTGCGCCAGCAGCCCTGCGCCGAACAGCAGCTTCTGCGACTGCTCTGACGCGACCGGCTCCAGCTGCACTCCGGTTACGAGCAGCACAGATTCGAGCGTTTCGTCCTGGTCGTAGTCTCCCTCCATCTGACAGTACTGCGAAAACGGTACGGAAAAGTTCAGCGTCCGCAGCGCGTTTTCGCTGTCCAGATAGGTAATCTGCAAATTCGCGGTTCCCTTTAAAACCGCCTTACTTCCGACCAGCCCCTGCTCCTGTACGACCGGCGTGAGCGAATAGCTGACCAATCGTGCAATTTGAGGCCTGCCGTCTGGCAGATTCAGTTCCTCGCTGACCTGAAACGCGCGCTCGGCAAGTTCTACAGGCGCGTTCATTTCATAGGTCTGTGTTTTCAGCTGCAAACAGGCAGGCGGGTCTGTGAGAACACGCGTGCTTTCCGTCTGCGGTTCAAAGCCGTCTGCCTGTACCAGAACACTCACGCGCAGGAGCACCTTGCGCGAGTTGATCAGGCGGCTGTCCGCGCTGCGGACGCAGCAGCGTACGAGCGTTTGCGTCTCTTCATGCAGATCGGCGCTCTCTAACTTGACCGTAAACGGCAGTTCGGAGGGCAGCAGCTGCAAGCCGCCCGTCTCGTCTGCATACAGACAGCTGGCGCGCAGTGCCCCTGTCACAAGAAGGCTGCCTTCCCGGTTTGTTTTGCTCTGTACCTCCGGTTCCGCATAGCAGATGAGCGTGTGCGCCGCGTCCGGCATGCTGTCGGGTATAATGAGTTCCTGCGTCTGCTCCTGCGCGAGCGAAAGATGCGCCGTGCGCCGCAGGCAGGATTGCTGTTTCTGTTCAAATGCAAGCTCCATAGTCTCAACTCCTTGTATATGTTCTGGGATATATATACGCAGAGCCGGACAAGGATATGTTTCCGAAATTATTTCAAAATCAAAAGCCCCAGTACGATTAGGATCGTCGCAATCAAGATCCGCAGGAACCAGCCACACAGCGCAAATGACAGGAAAAGCCCGATGCCCACCCCAATCAGCAGCAGTCCAAGCTGCTCGGTTTTTACACACATAAAAAATCCCCCCTATCAGCATACGCGGACAGGGGGAAAAGGTGTCTGCTTCGGATTACCGGAGTTTGTGGCGGAAGAACCAGATCTGGAAGGGAAGAGATACGACGAAGGTCAGAAGATCTGCGCCTGGCTGGCTCATTTCTACGCCGGGCAGGCCCAGCATGCGCGGCAACAGAAGAATGAGCGGCACATACAGCAGTCCGTTGCGGCAGCTGGCCAAAAGCGTCGCGGCCTGATGGAAGCCGAGGCACTGGTATAATTGGTTTACATAAGTCGAGTACCCCATCAGCGGCATGACGGCGCAGGCATAGAGCAGCGCCTGACGGCCGATGCGTGTGACCTCTGCGTCGTCGCGGAAGAAGTGCATGATCTCATCGGGAAAGAGCGCGATCGCGGCTGCGCAGACGGCGCATACCACCGTTCCGAGCAGCACAGAGAACCAAAACGCCTGCCGCGTCCGCCTTTTGTTGCCCGCGCCGAAATTATACCCGGCGACCGGCTGGAAGCCCTGCCCGATGCCGATCACGATTGAACGGACAAGCAGATAGACCTTGTTGGAGATCGTCACGGCGGCGACCGCCGCGTCGGAATAGACGGCTGCTGCGTTGTTTAAAAGCGCCGAGGACAGACTGGCGAAGCCCTGCCTGCAGATCGTCGGGAAGCCGACAAGCAGAATTTCGCCGTAAAGTCCGGGCCGTTTGCTGACGCAGCGGAGGTGAACCCGCACGATGCTCCGCCCGTGCAGGAACAGCCACGCAAGGATGCAGAAGCTGACCAGCTGACTGAGCGCTGTGGCCAGCGCCGCGCCCGCGATGCCCATATCGAAGACAAAGATGAACAGCGGGTCGAGTGCGACGTTCAGGAGTCCGCCTGTGCAGATGCCGTACATGGAGAGCATTGCCTCACCCTCGGAGCGCAAGGTGTTGCTCAGCACGAACGAGGCGCACATGATGGGCGCAGCCAGCAGAATAATGCGCGCGTAGCTTTCGGAGTAGGGGAGAATCGTTTCCGTTGAGCCAAGCAGCCGCATAAGCGGCCGGAGCGTGCAGAGGCCTGCAATGCAGATGAGAAGACCCACGGCGGCGGCAAAAAAGAACGCACTGCTTGCGGTGCGGTTAGCCCGCTCGTTGTCCCGGCTGCCGAGACTGCGGCTGATGATCGACCCGCAGCCCATGCCGATGCCGAAACCGAAAGCCTGAATGATGGACATGAGCGAAAAAACGACGCCGACTGCTGCCGAAGCGCTTGTGGACAGCTTGGAGACAAAATAGGTGTCGGCAGTATTGTAAAACACGGAAATCAGCTGTGACGCCAGCGTCGGAACAGACAGCGATACGATTAACTTCGGAATCGGTGTGTACAGCATTCGGTCGCGCTGCTGCTCACTGGAAATGACATGCGCGGGCATAAAGTGCCTCCTGTTGCGGTTTTTTTACAGTATAGCACGAATTTCTGCGAATTCCAAGCAGTATGAAAAATGGTCAATTTACTTAATTCTTTCTTAAATCTGTTCCGGAAGGGTTTCTTTTTTGCTGGTTTTCTGTTATCATGTGGCAGCACGGAAAACTATGCTATATGCGAACAGGAAGGAGAATCGTTTATGACAAAACGGATTCTTTCCGTCTGCCTTGTGCTCGTTCTGCTGTTCGGCGTTCTCGCCGGATGCAGCAAAAGTGAGCCGCAGTCGGCGGACGATACAAAAAAGACAGAACAAAACGCTGCAGAGGACAAGACCTCGACGCAGTTTGCCTACCAAGCACAGTATTTTGATTTGCCGGAGGATATCCAGTGGATTGGCACGAGTTGCGTTTCCGGCGACACGCTCTACTTTTCCGCCAGCATTCCGGACGGCGGACAGGAGACTTACACCGATGAAAATGGCGAGGAAATCTCCTACGATACCTATTCCGAGGTCATCTTCCGCTTTGATCTCGACACCGGCGAATGTGTGCAGCTTGACAATTATGTAGCGGAGCCGGTCACGGAAGATCCGGATGCTCCCGACGGTGTGACGATGAACCCGGACGGCAGCATGCAGGTTTTCAACAGCAGTACCAATATCCAGACAATGGCCCCAGGCGCTGACGGCACACTCTGGCTCTACCGGCAGACGAGCCGCTATACGGACGACGGGACGGAGGGCGATTCCATCTCCGAACTGATTCAGCTTGATGCGCACGGTACGCTGCTGCGCACCATCACGCCCGTTTCCGATGAAGAGACGGACAGCACCGAAAGCTGGCGCTACAGCTATATCGATACCATTCTTTCCGATGACAAGGGCTATGTCTATACCTATGATTATCAGACCGTCAACGTCTACGGTCCGGACGGCAGCTTCGTGTTCAGCAAGTCTGGCGACGAGCTGAACGGCCAGATCTGCCAGCTGTCCGCCAGCGAGGTCGGCATGACGACCTCCTCCGCAGACGGCAAGATGGTCTTCAAGCAGCTTGACCCGGAGACGAAGGACTGGGGCAAGGAAACGCCCGTTTCCTCCCGCGCGTGGAACATCCTCCCCGGCAATGATGTCTATGCCTATTTCTTTATGGATAACGGCAATATCTTTGGCGAACGCAGGGACACCGGCGAGGTCGAGAAAGTCGTTGACTGGATGGCCTGCGACGTGGACAGCAACACCATCGATTCCGACCGCTTCGGCTTCCTCTCCGACGGCCGTATCGTCGCTGTGACTTATGAGTATGCAGACAACGGTCCCAGCAAGCAGCAGATTCTGGTCCTCAACCGTGTGGACGCGGCTTCTGTGCAGACCAAGACCGAACTGACACTGGCCTGCCTCTACCTTGACTACAACCTTCGCAGCCAGATTGTCAGATTCAACAAGACCAACCCGGATTACCGCATCGTTGTCAAGGACTATTCGGAGTATGCGACCGATGACGATTCCAATGCCGGTCTTACCAAACTCAATACGGAGATCATTTCTGGCAATGTGCCCGATATTATCGCCAACGAAACGGGACTCCCTCTTGCACAGTACGCTTCTAAGGGCCTATTGGAAGACCTGTGGCCGTATATCGATGCGGACCCCGAATATTCGCGCGATAAGCTTATGGCGCAGCCGTTGAACGCGGCGCAGACAGAAGGCAAACTCTACCGCCTGCCCCTCGACTTCGGCGTTACGACTGCGGTCGGACTTGGCAAAGTTGTGGGCGAGTACACGACATGGACGCTGGCTGATGTCAACGATGCACTTTCCAAGCTTCCCGAGGGTGCGACGGTTTTCAACAAATATTACACCCAGGCCGAGATGCTGCAATACTGCGTTGCAATGAATGCGGAAAGCTTCATGAACTGGCAGGACGGAACATGCAGCTTTGACTCTGACGAATTCCGCGCGCTTCTGGAGTTTGTCAAGCCTTTCCCGACAGACTATGACTGGCAATCGGATTCGGAAGATTATGAAAGCGATTACACCAGCCTGAAAAACGGCAAGCAGCTGCTCTATCCGACGTCACTTTCCGGTTTCAGTGATCTGTACTATACCTTCGCCGCACTGAACAACGACATTCGCTTTGTTGGCTTCCCGCGCGAGGACGGCTCCAGCGGCAACGCGTTCAACGCCAGCTGCACGCTTTCCATCTCCACGACATGCAAGGATAAGTCCGGTGCATGGGCCTTTATCCGCTCAACGCTCTCTGATGACTACCAGAAGAATCTCTGGAATTACCCCATCGTGAAGTCAGTCTTTGAGGCAAAAGCGCAGGAGGCTATGACGCAGGAATACGAGACAGACGCCGACGGCAATCAGATCCTCGATGACGACGGCAATCCCATCCCCATCTCCAACGGCGGCATGAGTTACGGCGACGAGCCGATGATCGAACTCTATGCCGTCACGCAGGAACAGTACGATGCTGTAATGGCGCTTATTGATTCTACGACCAGCTTTGTGGATTACGATCAGAATGTTCTGTCCATCATCTCCGACGAAGCCGCAGGCTATTTTGCCGGCAGCAAGACCGTCGAAGAGGCATCTAAACTCATTCAGAGCCGCGTCGGTCTCTATATGCAGGAGCAGAAATAATGCCCCGATAACGGAGTGCTGCAGCCCTCTTCATTCGTAAAAGAGACGAATTCGCCGTTATTTCCATAGAACTGTTTTATTCCGCATGGTAAAGCAGGCCCCTGCCTCTTGCAGATGAGAGGCAGGGGCTGATTTTCTTCATTTTTGAAGCAGTTCGATGCCGGTTTTCACGCGTGCGATTGATTCTTCCTTGCCTAGAAGTGCACACAATTCTGTTGCGCCGCCGGGCGTCGAGGCTTTGCCGGATACGGCTACGCGCAGCGGCCAGAGAATGATGGAGTTCTTGACCTCCAGCTTGGCTGCCAGCGCGACGAGTGCGTCGTAAAGCGCCTCATTTGTCCACGTTTCCAGCCCTTCCAGAACCGGCAGAACGGCCTGCAGCGACGAAAGACTGTTTTCCAGCGTTGTCTTGGACTTTTTGTGGACGTACAGGTCTGTCGAATACACGGGCAGCTTGTCAATGAAATCCACGCGTTCGGGAAGGTCGGACAGAATCTCACAGCGCGGCTGCACCAGCGCGGCGACCGCCTTCAGATCAATCGCGGGATTTGTAATGACAGATTTCAGAACCGGCTCGGCCTTGGAAAAGAATGCCTCTGGGCTGAGTTTTTTCATGTATTCCGCGTTCATCCAGCGCAGCTTGTTGATATCGAATACAGCGGGGGACTTGGAAATGCCGGAAATGTCAAAGATCTCGGCAAGTTCGCAGAGCGTATAGAACTCCCGCTCTGCATATTCGCCCTTCGGACTCCAGCCAAGCAGCGCAACATAATTGAGCACAGCCTCAGTCAGATAGCCTTCGCGGATGAGATCCTCATAACTCGGGTCACCATGGCGCTTGGACATCTTGTGCTGCGCGTCGCGCATAACAGGGGAGCAGTGGACATATGTCGGGATTTCCCAGCCAAAGGCTTCGTACAGCAGATTGTACTTGGGCGCCGAGGACAGGTATTCGCTGCCGCGCACGACATGTGTGATGCCCATCAGATGGTCGTCAACGACGTTTGCGAAATTATACGTCGGCAGACCGTCAGACTTCAGCAGCACCTGATCTTCCAACTCCTTGTTCTCTACCGTGATATCGCCGAAGGAGGCGTCATGGAACGTTGTTGTACCCTCATGCGGGATGCGCTGACGGATGACGAACGGTTCGCCCGCCTCCACGCGCTTTTTTGCCTCCTCAAGCGGCAGATCACGGCAGGCGCAGACGTGTTTTTTGATCTCGCCTGTCTCGTCTCCAGCCTCTTCCTCGTCTGATTTCTGGCAGAAGCAGTAATACGCGCCGCCCTTTTCGCACAGCAGCTTCGCATACTTGCCGAACAGATCGCGCCGTTCAGACTGCACATACGGGCCAACTGGACCGCCGACGTCCGGTCCCTCGTCGTGTGTCAGACCACACTCGGCCATCGTCTTGTAGATTACATCGACCGCGCCCTCGACCAGACGGCCCTGATCGGTGTCTTCAATGCGGAGAATGAACTTGCCGTGGTGGCGGCGGGCAATCAGCCATGTATAAAGCGCAGTGCGCAGGTTGCCAACGTGCATATAGCCCGTGGGGCTCGGAGCAAAGCGGGTGCGGACCTCGCCGTGCGGGATGCGCGCTTCCATCTGCTCAAAAAAATCCATGATGCGTATTCCTCCAATAAAAATAAATACAGTGTAAACATTATATAGTTTTTTTCAGAAACAGTCAATCATTGATTGCGCATTCCGGCGGTTTGTGGTATGATAAGCGCATCTATCGAATAGAAAGAAGGACATATCATGGACGAAAAAAAACGCATCTTTTCCGGTATCCAGCCTAGCGGCGATCTGACGCTTGGCTCCTATATGGGCGCGATCAAAAACTGGGTCGATCTGCAGGACGAATATGAGTGCGTCTATTGTATCGTCGATATGCACGCCATTACTGTCCGGCAGGTTCCGGCTGATCTGCGCCGCAGAAGTCTGGAGCAGCTTGCGCAGTATATCGCCTGCGGCCTCGACCCGCAGAAAAACATCATGTTTATCCAGTCCCATGTGCCGCAGCACGCGGAACTCTCCTGGGTCCTGGGCTGCTATACGCAGTTCGGCGAACTGTCGCGCATGACGCAGTTCAAAATGAAATCGCAGCAGCATGCAGATAATATCACCGCCGGCCTGTTTACCTATCCTGTGCTGATGGCCGCCGATATCCTGCTTTATCAGACTGACCTTGTCCCCGTCGGTGAGGATCAGCGCCAGCATGTTGAACTCTGCCGCGACATCGGCGCGCGCTTCAACAATTCCTTCCCCGACACCTTCAAGCTGCCCGAGGCGTTCATTCCCAAAATGGGCGCACGCGTTATGAGCCTCGGCAATCCGGAGAACAAGATGTCAAAGTCCGATCCCGACGGCTGCGTCTTCCTCATGGATAAGCCAGAGGATATCATGCGCAAATTCAAGCGCGCCGTGACCGACTGCGAAACCGCTGTCCGCTTTGACAAGGAAAACAAACCCGGCATCTCTAATCTCCTTACGATCTACTGCGCCGCCACCGGCAAGACCATTGAGCAGGCCGAGGCAGAGTTTGCAGATCAGGGCTACGGCGTCTTCAAGCCCGCTGTCGGCGAAGCCGTTGTCGAACTTGTCCGTCCCATCCGCGAAAAGACCGAGCAGCTGCTCGGCGATAAGGCGTATCTGGAAAGCATCTACAAGGAGGGCGCTGAGCGCGCATCTTATCTCGCCAACAAGACCCTCCGCAAGGTCTACAAAAAGGTCGGCTTCGTCGCGCGGTAACGCATGAAGCACGCTGCTTCCCAGTAGGGGCCGATGCCCACATCGGCCCGTTGGGAAGTGCCGAATTTGCCGTAGATTTCCGCAAAAACGGCCATATTCTGCCGGGCCGATGTGGGCATCGGCCCCTACACAGGCAGAGCGTCGGCCCCCATACAAGGTTAAACAATCATTATGACAACAAAACAAGTCGTTTACATGCTGCTGGCGATGCTTGTCGCCGCAGCTGTGTCGTTTGCGTCCACGCCGATGGTCAAGACGCTGGCCTGTAAGGTCGGTGCGATCGATGTGCCAAAGGATAACCGCCGCATGCACAAGGTTCCCATTCCACGCATGGGCGGTCTGGCGATTTTCCTGGCGTTTCTGCTGTCGGTTCTCGTCTTCGCAGACATTGACCGGCAGATGCAGGGCATTTTGCTCGGCTCCATTATGATCGTTATTCTCGGCGTTCTGGACGATATCATGGCACTCAAGGCGCTGCCGAAGCTGTTTGTCCAGATTGCCGCCGCAGGCGTCGCTGTCTGGCACGGCTGCACAATTCAGTTTGTCTCCAACCCCAACGTCTTTTCCGAGGCAACCTATCTCAATCTCGGCTGGCTGTCCATCCCCGTCACCATCATCTGGATCGTCGCTATCACCAACGCCGTCAATTTTATCGACGGCCTCGACGGACTCGCCGTCGGTGTGTCTGCCATCTCGACCGCGTCCTTGATCGTTGTGGCGCTCATGGTGAAGGAGGTCAACATCGCCATCATCCTCTGTGCGCTCTTCGGCGCATGCCTCGGCTTTATCCCGTATAACATGAACCCTGCGAAAATTTTCATGGGCGACACCGGCTCGACCTTTCTCGGCTATATTCTTGCCACGCTTTCCATTACGGGCCTGTTCAAGATGTATGCCATTATCTCCTTTGCCGTGCCGTTCCTCATCCTCGGTATCCCAATCTTCGATATCAGCTTTGCCTTCCTGCGCCGTATTGCCCACGGCCAGAACCCGATGAAGGCCGACCGCGGCCATTTCCATCACCGCCTCATCGACATGGGCTTCTCACAGAAGCAGGCTGTCGCCATCGCCTATATGCTGACCGGCATTTTAGGGTTAGCTGCTGTGCTGCTGACGTCCTCGGGTGAACTCAAGGCGCTCATTCTCATCGCTGCAATTTTTATTGTCAGCGCTATCGGCTTCAAACTGATCTTCTCGAAGAACGACCCGGCAGAGGACGAGCCGGAAGAAAAACAGGAGGAACCGCATGAATAAGCTGAAAGTCATGTCCGTCTTCGGCACAAGGCCGGAGGCCATCAAAATGGCGCCGCTTGTCAAGGCGCTGCAGGCCTGTGAGCAGATTGAAAGTATCGTCTGCCTGACCGGTCAGCACCGGGAAATGCTTGATTCCGTCATAGAAATCTTCCGGCTGACGGGGGATTACGACCTGCATATCATGGAAAAGCGCCAGACGCTTTCCACCATCACAACCAAGACGCTTCTTGGCATGGACGAAGTTTTAAATACAGCCAAGCCTGACCTTGTTCTTGTCCACGGCGACACGTCCACAACGTTCGCCGGTGCGCTTGCCGCGTTCTATCATCAGGTCAAGGTCGGTCATGTTGAGGCCGGACTTCGTACCTGGGACAAATACTCCCCCTTCCCGGAGGAGATGAACCGCACGCTCGTCGGCGATATTGCCGATCTGCATTTTTCCCCAACAAAGGCCAATGCGGACAATCTGCGCCGCGAGGCCATTATGGGCGACATTTTCATCACCGGCAATACGGCAATCGATGCCATGCAGTATACCGTGAAGCCGAATTTTGTTTTCCCGACGGCGCTGCTCAACGAACTGGACTTCCAAAATCACCGGATTATTGCCGTTACCTGCCACCGGCGGGAGAATTACGGCAAACCCATGGAGGACATCATGCACGCCATTCTGGAAATCGTGGAGACGCACCCCGATGTGGAGGTTGTCTATCCCGTCCACCTGAGCCCCGTCGTGCGGGAATGTGCGTTCCCGATTTTAGGCGGCCATGACCGCATCCACCTGATCGACCCGGTCGATGTGGAGGAAATGCACAATCTGATCTCCCGCTGTTATATGGTCATGACGGATTCCGGCGGATTGCAGGAGGAAGCACCTGCCCTCGGTAAGCCCGTCCTTGTCATGCGCCGCGAGACGGAGCGCCCGGAGGCCATCACTGCCGGAACGGCGAAGCTTGCCGGCGTAGAAAAGAACGAGATTGTGCGGCTTGCAAACGAACTGCTGGACAATCCAGACGCGTATGCGAGCATGGCAAAGGCCGTCAACCCCTACGGAGACGGCCATGCAAGCGAACGCATTGTGCAGGCAATTTTGTGGCACTTCGGCCGCACAGCGGAAAGACCAGCTGATTTCGGCGCCTGAGCGGAAGCAATAGGAAAGGACGGTGACGGACGACGGAGCAGAACCAGAAAAACAAGCGGACGTTACTGATGTTCATTCTCGCAACGCTGGCCGTAATCGTCGTGATCGGCGCGCTTTTTATCGGGAATATCCGCCAGAATACGCGCGATGCCATCGTCCTGCCGGACACAGCGCAGAGTGTCCAGTCAGAGTCGCAGCCGGATGAAAATAAGCCTGCGCTGCTTGAGGTCACGCGCGAAAATGTGCAGAACATCGTGCGAAGCCTGCACCGGCCGCAGTATTACCACCAGACCTATACCATTACCCGCCAGATGAACGGCGCTGTGTCCGAGACATCTGCTGAACTCTGGGTTGCAGATACGCGCGTCTGCGCTGTTCTAACGACCGCAAGCGGAGAAAAGCACATTCTGACTGACGGCGAGACACTCTATGTATGGTATGCCGGGGATGAAACGGTGCGCACGCTTGCAGCCTCTCAGAATGCGACGATGGATGAACTCATCGGTATCCCAACCTATGAACAGGTCGGGGCCATGCCGCCGGCCGCTATTACCGACGGTGAATTCATCACGGATGACCGCTACGATTCCGGGCAGCAGATTTTTGCTGCCGCTGAAGAAGGAACCGTTCGCCGCGAGTGCTGGATCAGCCTCAACTATGGCCTATTGACCGAGAGTATCCTTAAATCCGGCGGCGAGACGATCTACGACGCGCTCCAGACCGGACTCGAAATCCTCGCCGCAGGAGACGAGACCTTCGAGGACGTCTTCACCCTCCCCGACGGAACTGTCCCGTTCCAAGAGTAAGCGGCACCCCGAGGCTCCCCTTTCAAGGGGAGCTGGCGCGCAGTGCCTGAGAGGTTGCGGCAGGCAGCAGCGAGAAGCGGAAACCCAATGCGAATCCGTAGGCACCTGCCCCTACAATCCGGTCAACGGAATTGCTACAGAAATCGAAGCAGCATTCATTTCCTCAGAAAAACCTCACGACAGCAAAAACGCCGCCGCCGTTAAAATAACCGACAGCTGATCTTCCTCCTCGCTGTCCACGACGAGCAGCAGCAAAATCAGCAGCATCAGCAGATCCCCCGTGTCAATACTGCGCGGCAGCAGCCGTGACAAAAAACCTCCATGTTCCGCCGCACAGGGCGGAGAAGATGGCGGCGGAGGCGGGGGAGCAGGCGGCGCGCGCACAGGCTCCGGAGGCGGAGCAGGCGCAGCTGTCTGCGGCTCGGCGCCGACGCGCGTCGGATGATAGACGCCTGCGGCATCCGGTATGTAGCGGTTATACATCATGGCGTCTCCTTTGCTCCGGGACTTCGGCCCCGGTTTTTCAGAGCCAGACTCGCAAGGCTTGCCAGCCGCGCTGCTTGCAGCGCCCGGTCGATCTTTTCCTGCCGCTCCCTGCGCAGAAATGGCTTCAGCGCCAGCAGAAGCGCCTCTTGCTTTTTGTCCATTTTTCCCGCCTGCCGCAGCATTGCGGCGGCAGGCTCCGGCAGCGGCTGCTGTTGAAAAACGGCCTGCACCGGCTTTGGTTCGGGTTCCGGCTCCGCAGCTTTTGGCGCAGTTGCACTTACAGACTGCGGCTGTGGTGCGGAAAAGCCCATCGCTCCGGCTAACTCCCGCAGTTCCTGCATCTGCGCGGGATCGTCTAATACGGCGCGCAGCGCGCGCTCCAGATCATCCATTGAGTTTTCTCAACAGCGCCTGTGCCTGCTCTGTGTTCAGGACAGGCTGCAGGAGCTCCATTGCCCGCGCGTGGTCGCCCTGCTTTGCTGCGTCTGCGGCTTGGCGCAGGCGCTCGCCACAGCCGGACGATAGCAGCGCCAGCAGCTGCCGTCCCTCTGAAGACCCCAATACGCGTCGAAGCTGTTCTGGGGAAAACGAATGTTCCATCCAGCTACCCCCTCCGTTCTTAAGTAACCGCTGATTCAATCGGTTACTCAACCCGATTCTTCCTTATCATATGCGCGCAGCGCGTGAAAGTGAACCATATGAAGCTTCTTGTTTTGTCAGACACGCACCGGAGCCTCGGCTTTGCGTACGATGCCATAGAAAAAGAACGTCCGGACGCAGTTTTGCATCTGGGCGATCATCTGACCGACGCCGAGGAGTTATCCTTTGCCTGTCAGGAACCGGATTTTTATTACGTTCCCGGCAACTGCGACTATGCCCCGACGGTTCCGCAGAGTCTGACGTTGGAGTTTGACGACGTTCGGGTCTTTATGACCCACGGCCATATTTACGGTGTCAAACGCGATCTGACTGCGCTGGCAGGCGCGGCAAAAGATGCGGGCGCGCAGCTTGCGCTTTTCGGCCATACGCATATCCAGCACATGGAGGAGCGCAACGACATCACGCTTTTGAACCCCGGCACCGCCGGGCGCTTCGGCCGCAGCGGCTACGCCGTGGTCGAGATCACGGACGGCACATTTACCTGCCGCTTGGAAACGGATACGGAGTGATAGTGATTTTATGATTTTAGCAATCGATATCGGCAATACCAACATTGTGCTCGGCTGCATGGAGCACGACCGCATTCTTGTCGAGGCCCGCATGGCGACCGACCTGCTCAAGACCTCCGACCAGTACTGCGTGGAACTCAAAAATCTTTTGAATCTTTATGAGATTGATCCGAAGGGCGTCGAGGGCGTCATTATCTCGTCTGTCGTACCGCCGGTTCTCAATTCCTGCAAGACTGCCGTGCGTAAGCTGACCGGCAAAACGCCGATGATCGTCGGCCCGGGCATCAAAACGGGACTCAATATCCAGATGGAGAACCCGGCTCAGATCGGCAGTGATCTGATCGTCGCCGCTGTCGCCGCACTTAGCCGATTTAAACCGCCTCTCATCATCGTTGACATGGGTACAGCCACGACCATGACGGCCATCGATAAAAACGGCACCTACGTCGGTGGCTGCATCAGCCCCGGTCCGAAACTCTCTGCCGAGTCGCTCTCTACACGCACGGCGCAGCTGCCCGCCATCAGTCTGGATAGCCCGAAAAAGGCCATCGGCAAAAACACCGTCGATGCCATGCGCAGCGGTGTGATGCTCGGCTCCGCCTGTATGGTTGACGGCATGATCGACCGGATGGAGGAAGAACTCGGCGGCGGCGTGACTGTCGTTGCAACAGGCGGCATTGCGCGCTTTGTCCTTCCAATGTGCCGCCGCAGAATCGAATACGACCGTGACCTTCTTCTGAAGGGTCTATCTATCCTCTATGAAAATAACCGCAGAGAGAAGTGAATTCATGTGCAGACGAATCTCAATGCGCAGTGTGTTCTTCCTTCAAAAACGCTCGCGCGGTTTTTGAAAACCGCCGTGACGCCCCTGTTTTTATACGATGAAAAGAGTCTCGTGCAGGCAGCGCAGGCTCTTTTCCGTGCATTTTCCGACTGCAACGGATTCTTGCCGCGCTTTCCCATCCGCATGAATCCGAATCCCACTGTTCTGCAGATTCTGCACAGCTGCGGCTGCGGTGTGCTCTGCCGGAGCCGCGCAGAGTTGGAACTTGCTGCACGGTGCGGGTTCCATGACAGACAAATTGCCTATGAACCGCTGCTTTGCAGCGCGGAAGCCGAGCAGACTGCGCGTGCGCTCGGCGCGGTTTTCGTGCTGGACAGAGCCGACTTGCTTCCTGAGAAACCGCCGGAAGCGGCGATTCTGCTCCTGCGCCAGCAGGGGCCGCTGCGCTGCGGCGCGAAACCTGTTACTGGCATCATGGCTTCCTATGCCGGGATGGAGCGTGAGGAACTTCTGCGCATGGCAGACTGTCTGCATGTGAACGGCACAGAATGGCTCGGACTTGGTATGCGGCTGGGCGATCTGTGTATGGACGAGAACTTTTATCCCGCTGTGTTCGCACAACTTGCTGCGTTGGCGCAGGAACTGTATGAGAAAACCGGCATTGCAGCGGATGCGCTCGACCTTGGCGGCGGTTTCGGCATCAGTTACCGATCCGGTTTTTCCGGCCCGGATCCAAACGCGTGCGCTGCTGCCATCCAAAAGCAGATGCAGTCTCTCCCGGAAGCGCTTCGCGGCGTTGCGCTGCAAATGAGCCCTGGCAGGTTTCTGGCTGCGGCCAGCGGAACGCTGGTCGCGCGGGTACGGACTGTCAAGCCCGGCCCGACGCCGCTTGCTGTGCTGGATATCAATCCGGCGCAGTGCCTCCGCCTGTCGAGAAGCGGTGCATACCATCCCATAAGCGTTTTTCGTGCCGACGGGCGGCGGATGCTGATGCAGCTTCTGTCCGGCAGCACGCAGGACGGCAACGCCATGCGCCGGATTTTGCCGGAACTTCGTCCCGGCGATCCGGTTCTCGTCGGTATGCTCGGTGCGGATGGACGCAGTCTTGCCTCCGGCTACGGCGGTGCGGAGTTGTGCCCGGAATATCTGATCCATCCGGACGGCGGAATTACAGCATGCTGAACACCAGCCCGAGGCAGACCAGAAAGCCTGCCCCGATGCAAACCGTTACCGCTGCGTCAATCACAGCGGCAGCGTACCGGATGCGCCGTCTGCGTACCTGCAGGCGGCTGCTGGATACGGATGAAGCGGGCGTCTCCGGGGAACGCTTCAAATATTGGGACAGTTCAATCACAGAATCAGAACGCATCAGAATTTCCTCCTATGTTTTTCTGATGCTATCCTATCAGATTCTATGTACGATAAACCGGACTTTTGAAAGGAGCACCATCTTAATGGAAGAATTCTATCTCGATTCCTGCGGCGCAGGCCGTCTGCACTGCGCGCTCTGGAAGCCGGAAGGGGAGCCGAAGGCTGTTGTTCAGCTGATTCACGGCATTGCTGAGCATATCGGCCGCTATGACGAGTTTGCGAACTTTCTGACGCAGCATGGCTATGTCGTCGCCGCTGACGATCATATGGGACACGGCGGCTCTGTGGAGAATGGGCTCAAGGGCTATTTTTCCGGCGGCTGGCTGTCGGCGGTCGAGGACGAAAAGCGCCTGCACGACGAGATCTCCGCGCAGTATCCGGATCTGCCGTATTATATCCTCGGCCACAGCATGGGGTCGTTCCTGCTGCGTACCTATCTGTATACCTACCCCGACGCGGTGGACAAGGCTGTCATTTCCGGCACCGGCTGGGAGGATCCGATAAAGGTCCGCATGGGCAAGCTTGTCTGCAAGCTGGAGCAGGCCCGCATCGGCGAAAAAAACACCAGTGCCCTTGTTACAAAGCTGATGTTCGGCAGTTATAACAAAGCTTTCGGTCCCGTAACATCGCCAAACGCATGGATCTGCTCCGATGATGCCGTTGTGGCTGCCTATGACGCGGATCCGCTCTGTGGATTTGATGCAACAGTCGGCCTTGCGCGCGATCTGCTTACGGGTGTCGGTATGAATGAACAGCCGGAAAATCTGGATAAGATGAACAAGCAGCTTCCCGTCCTTTTCATCTCCGGCTGCAAGGATCCCGTCGGCGGCATGGCAAAGGGTGTTCTGAAGTGCATCGACGCGTTCAAACGCAGCGGCATGAAGGATATCACCATCAAGCTGTATCCCGAGGGCCGCCATGAAATGCTCAATGAGCGCAATAAGGCCGAGGTCTATCAGGATGTTCTCGACTGGCTTGACCGATGAACTATCACAAAACGAGCCTCCGCTCCGCGCGGAGGCTCGCAGTTTTTTGCTTTATATACGGTTTCACCGATTTTTGACTTGAGAAGTATAGAAAAGCGTGATAAAATAAATCAAATTGGACCTTTCACAAAAGGAGCAGAGAATACTATGGCACTGAGAAAAATCGTAACGGTAGGCGACCCGATTCTGACCAAGGTCTGCCGCCCCGTCACAAAATTTGACCAGAAGCTTGCAATTTTAATCGAGGATATGATCGAGACGATGCACGAGGCAAACGGCGTTGGCCTTGCAGGGCCGCAGGTCGGCGTGATGCGCAGGCTTTGTGTCGTCGATACCGGCGAGGAAGACGTGGAACTTGTGAATCCCGAAATCGTTGAAGTCAGCGCGGAAACGCAGACCGGCGTTGAGGGATGTCTGAGTCTGCCCGGCAAATACGGCATTGTTACCCGTCCTGAGCACGTTGTCATTCGCGCGCAGGATCGGAACGGCGATTGGTACGAATATGAAGGCGACGATATTGTCGCCCGCTGCTTCCTGCATGAGATCGACCATCTCGATGGCCATATGTACACGGAGATCGCCGAAAAGATGCTCACGCCGGAGGAACTCGAAGAACTGACCCGGCAGGAAGAGCAGGAGGATGGCGAATGAGACTCGTCTTCATGGGCACGCCCGATTTTGCCAAGGCATGTCTGGAAACATTGTATACGGACGGCTTTGATATCGCCGCTGTCTATACCAAGATCGATACGCCGAAAAACCGCGGCATGAAGCTGATTCCGTCGCCTGTCAAGGAATACGCGTTGTCTGTGGGCCTGCCGGTCTATCAGCCGCAGTCCTTCCGGGATGAAGAGTCGGTTCGGCAGCTGCGCGAGTTGAAGCCGGACCTGTTGGTCGTCGTCGCCTACGGCAAAATTCTGCCGCAGGCTGTGCTGGATATTCCGAAATACGGTGCGATCAACATGCACGGCAGCATTCTGCCGCAGCTTCGCGGCTCCGCGCCCGTGCAGCGCTCCATTCTGAACCACTGTGATGAAGCCGGCGTCACCGCCATGTACCTCTCCGCAGGAATGGACGAGGGCGATATCATTGAGATCCGTAAAACGCTCATTCAGCCGCTGGAAACCTCCGAAGAACTCATGGCGCGCCTCGCGCAGATCGCTGCGCCGCTCTGCGCCGACACCGTCCGTGCCATTGAAACCGGAACAGCCGTGCGCATCCCGCAGGACAGCGCCCGCGCGACCTATGCGCCCATGCTGTCCAAGGAGGAAAGCCCCATCGACTGGAACCAGCCAGCCAGATTTATCGTCGATCATGTGCGCGGTCTTGTTCCATGGCCGGTTGCCACGGCGGAACTTGGCGGCACGGAATTTAAAATTTATCGTGTAGAATATGCTGATCAAAAGACGGATAAAGCGCCCGGCGCGCTTGTCGCGCTGACGAAAAAAGGGCTGCTCGTTGCCTGTAAGGATGGAGACACTGTCCTCATCCGTGAACTGCAGGCCAAGGGCGGAAAGCGCATGCCAGCCCCTGATTATTTCCGGGGACATCCCATCACTATCAAGTAAGAGGTAGCTATGAACGCAAGAACGACTGCGCTGTCTGCGCTGATCGCCATACGGCGGCAGAACGCATGGGCCGACGGCGCATTGAAGGACTATGCGGCCCGCGACCGGCTCGACCGCCGCGACGCGGCGCTTGCCGCGCGGCTTTTATACGGCGTGGTGCAGAACTGCATGCTGCTGGACTTTTATCTCGCGCAGGCCGTATCCTCGCCGCTTGCAAAATTGCAGCCGGTCGTGCTTGATATTCTGCGCCTCGGCGCATATCAGATTTTATTTTTGGACAAGATCCCCGTCTCCGCCGCAGTCAATGAAGCGGTCGAACAGACGAAGACCTATGCGAACAAACGCGCTGCCGGTCTGGTGAACGGCTCACTGCGCACCCTCGCCCGCAGAAGGGACGAACTGGTCCAGCCGCATGATCTGGCCACAAAGTATTCTCACCCGCAGCCGCTTGTTGACTGTCTGCGCGCGTCTATGGATGACGAAACGCTCGAAGCGTTCCTCGCCGCCGATAATGATATTCCGAAGACTGCGCTGCAAGTAAATCCCCTGAAAGCCGCACCTGAACAGGTCGCTGCCGCGCTGGACGAAGCGGGGGTCGCCTATGAGCCGCACCCGTGGCTGCATGGATGCTTCCTCGTCTCCGGTACGGGTAATCTTGAGGCGCTGCCGCTGTTCCAGTCCGGGGCGGTCTGTGTACAGGATGCCGCCGCGAAGCTGGCCGTGCTGGCATCCGGCGCTGCGCCGGGCATGCGCGTGCTCGACTGCTGCGCGGCCCCCGGCGGCAAAAGTTTCGCCGCCGCCATGCAGATGGAAAACACGGGCAGCATTCTGTCCTGTGATCTGCACGCGCATAAGATTTCCCTGATCGAAAAGAATGCTGCCCGGCTCGGCATTTCCATCATAGAGGCTGAACAGCGCAGCGCAGCGGAATTTGAGCCCGCGCTGGAAAAGCAGTTTGACCTTGTCATCGCCGATGTGCCGTGTTCCGGCCTCGGCGTTATCCGCAAAAAGCCGGATATCCGCTATAAGCCGCTGGATGCCATCGAGCGCCTGCCGGACGTGCAGCGCGCCATTCTGGAAACCGTCAGCCGCTATGTAAAGCCCGGCGGCGCACTCCTTTACAGCACCTGCACCGTCCGAAAAGAGGAAAACGAAGCCGTTGTCCTGCCGTTTTTGCAGGCGCATCCGGAATTTTCGCTGGAACTGTTTCCGGTTCCGGACGGACTTGACCTTCCCAACGAGGGCTATGCCACGCTCCTGCCGCACAAGCACGCGGCGGACGGCTTTTTCATCTGTAAGCTGAGGAAACACGCATGAAACAGGATATCAAATCCATGACGCTGGCTGAACTGCAAGACGCGTTTGCGGCGCTCGGAGAACCCAAATTCCGCGCAAAACAGGTCTTCACATGGCTGCACCGCGGCGTGGTCGGCTTCGAGGTTATGACGAATCTCTCCAAGACTCTGCGCGAAAAGCTGGACAGCCTCTATTTCATCACCGCGCCGACCGTCGCCCGCAAGCAGATCTCCAAGCTTGACGGGACGATTAAATATCTCTGGAAGCTGCGTGACGGCAACTGCGTCGAATCTGTCGTCATGCAGTATCACCACGGCAATACCGTCTGCATCTCGTCTGAGGTCGGCTGCCCGATGGGCTGCAAGTTCTGTGCGTCTACGATCGGCGGCCTCGTCCGCAGGCTGGAGCCGTCAGAACTTCTCGACCAGGTGCTCTTTTCCCAGCTGGATTCCGGCCTGCCCATCTCCAATATCGTGCTTATGGGTATCGGCGAACCACTGGACAACTTTGACAATGTTATGCGCTTCCTTGAACTTGTCAATAGTCCGGACGGCATGAACATCGGCATGCGCCACATCAGCCTGTCTACCTGTGGTCTGGTCGATAAGATTGAAAAGCTTGCCGAGCGAGATCTGCAGCTGACGCTTTCTGTCTCCCTGCATTCGCCAGACGACGAATCGCGCAGCAAGATTATGCCTGTCAACCGCCGCTGGCCGGTCGATACACTGCTGGCAGCCTGCCGTGATTATTTTGCGAAGACCGGGCGGCGCATTTCCTTTGAATATACGATGATCGACGGCGTGAGCGACAGTCCGGAGCAGGCGCAGCTGCTGGCAAAGAAGCTGGCAGGAATGGGCGCACACGTCAATATGATCCCACTCAATAACGTCACAGAGAGCGGCCTGCATACTTCGTCAAAGCAGGCTATCCACCGTTTTCAGACCATACTTGAAGAAAACGGCATCACCGCGACGCTCCGCCGGACGCTCGGCAGCGACATTGACGCGTCCTGCGGTCAGCTGCGCCGCAAGTATGAATCGAACTGAAGGAGGGAACCGCATGCAGACATGGGGCTTGACCGATCCGGGCAATATCCGGCAGCAGAATCAGGATTCCTATGCGATCATGCCGTTTGGCCGCGACCGTGTGCTTATGATCATCTGCGACGGCATGGGCGGCGCAAAATCTGGCAACGTGGCAAGCAGTCTCGCCGTCGAGGTGTTTACGGACGAGGTTCGCCGCACCCAGCGGGCCGGCATGACACCGGAAAAGGCCGCCGCCATGCTCCGCAGCGCGCTGGAACTAGCCAACAGCGCCGTCTTTGAGCAGTCGCAGCTGAGCGATGATTTTACCGGCATGGGCACAACGCTCGTCGCCGTCTGGATCAGCCGCGATCTGGCCGTCGTCATCAACGTCGGCGATAGCCGCGCCTATCATTTTACACGCGAAGACGTGCGCCTCATTACGCGCGACCACTCTATGGTCGCTTACATGGTCGAGCGCGGCGAACTCACACAGGAACAGGCCAAGCTTCATCCGGGCAAAAACGTCATTACCCGCGCCGTCGGCACCGAGCCGGAGGTGGAGGGCGATGTGTTTACCTGCCGTCTGCGCCGCGACGAGTGCATTCTGCTCTGCTCCGACGGCCTTTCCAATGAAATGGCTGATCAGGAGATGCTCTTTGAGGTCGTCCACGGTCTGAGCAAGAGCGACTGTTGTCAGCGGCTGCTGCATATCGCCAAAAACCGCGGCGCACCCGACAATGTGACCGTCACGCTGGCGGCTGTCTGACGGGAGGACGCATATGAACCAAATTCTCAGAAAGGAGCGAGCCTGATGGACCGATACATCGGAAAGCTGTTGGATAACCGCTACGAGATCCTTGAAAAAATCGGCTCCGGCGGCATGGCGGATGTCTATAAGGCCCGCTGTCACCGCCTCAACCGGCTCGTGGCCATTAAAATATTAAAGGAAGACCTCTCGCAGGACGCCGAGTTCCGCCGCCGCTTCCACGCCGAATCGCAGGCCGTCGCCATGCTCTCACACCCGAATATCGTGAGTGTCTACGACGTTTCGCGTTCGGATAACATTGACTATATTGTCATGGAACTCATCGAGGGTATTACGCTCAAGCAGTATATGGAGCAGAAGGGAATCCTCAACTGGCGCGAAGCCCTGCATTTTTCCACCCAGATTTGTAAAGCGCTCGAGCACGCGCACAGCCGTGGGATTGTCCACCGCGACATTAAGCCCCACAATATTATGATTTTGAAGGACGGCAGCGTCAAGGTCGCAGATTTCGGCATTGCCCGCGTCTCCTCCGCTCAGAATACCCTCACGCGTGAGGCGCTCGGCTCCGTCCACTATATCTCGCCCGAGCAGGCCAAGGGTGCGCAGGTTGACTGCCGTGCCGACCTCTATTCCCTCGGCATTGTCATGTACGAAATGCTGACGGGCCGCCCGCCGTATGACGGTGATACGCCGGTGTCCGTTGCCATCCAGCATATCAACGGACACCCCACCATGCCGCGTGAGTTGAATCCCTCGATTCCGCTCGGCCTCGAGCAGATCACCATGCACGCCATGACAGCAGAACTGTCCCACCGCTATCCTTCTGCCACCCGCATGCTCCACGATCTGGAGGAATTCCGCAAGGAGCCGAATATCGTCTTTGACTTTACTGCCGAAGCGGACAGCATCGACGTACAGCGCCTTCTGAATGACCCGGATTATATGCCGAAGACGCTGGGCCGCACGAACGCGGTCAAGGGCGCGCTTGCCGACGCGGTCGCAAAGAAAAAGCAGCAGGAACAGAATAAAAAAGCCCAGCAGGACGCCTCCCGGCGCGGCAGCCGCGTTGCGGTCATCGCCGGTATTGTCTGTATCGCACTGGCTGTGATCGTCATCTGCTATTTCCTGTATAATTATTTCTTTTCCGGCCTGTTCGGCAGGACGGAGGAAACAGCTGTCCCGCGTCTGATCGGCTTGAACGCCGAGCAGATCCGAGCCGAGGATTACCCGGACTTCGTCATTCAGATCGACGGCTACGTCGAAAGCAGCCAGTATGAGGCGGGGGTCGTCGTTGACCAGTCGCCGCTGCCGGAAAAACAGGCGAAAGTCGGCAGCACCATCAAACTGACTGTTTCCTCGGGCGTCAGTGAGACGAAAATGCCGCCGCTCGTGAATCTTACGCGCCAGAATGCCGAGCAGCAGCTGAACGCGCTTGGCCTGAACCTGAACATTCAGATCGAGGAGCGCAAGGACGATATCTACACCGAGGGCTATGTCATCCAGACAGACCCGGTCAGCGATACGCCGCTCACCAGCGGCCAGACCGTTACCCTCGTCGTCTCGCTCGGCCCGGATATCGAGCTGACCGAGGTTCCGACGCTCGTTGGCGAGGACGTGGACAAGGCGCTGCAGATGATCGCGGACGCCGGATTGCAAAACGGCAGCATCCGCAGCGATGACAGCGACTTGCCCGCCGGCACGGTCACGTTCCAGTCCATCGACGGCGGCCAGATGGTCAAAAAGGATACCGTCATCAACCTGCGCGTGTCCAAGGGCCCGCAGGAGGCTGCGATTCCGGTTGTGACCAATCTGACGCAGGATCAGGCTGTTTTACAGGATGAATCGGTCACGCTTTCTATCTCCGCCTATTCTGCCGATGATGGAACGCTTCGCTATGCGTGGTATATGAGTACCAACGGCAGCTATGAAAACGCCGCGCTTGTCTCGCGCAGCAGGGAAGGGAATACCACCTGCGAGGCCGATACTTCTGTCCCCGGCACCTATTATTACTTCTGCGTCGTGGAAAATTCCCTCGGCGACGATACAAAAACGACAAAATCCAACATGATCGAGGTCGTTGTGCAAGAGAAGACTGTAGAAAAAACCATCGAGATCAATCTCCCGGGCAAGAGTGGTCTGTATGAGATCACCGTCTATGTCGATGGTGTGCTGCAATACGGCCCGACCTCTGTGTCAATCACGGACGACCGTTCCATGATCGTTGAGGTCACTGTCAGAGGCAAGGGAACCTTACCGGTTGATGTCTATCTTGACGGTGCAATCTATGATTCGCAGCTGATCCTGTTTGAGTGAGCATATGGAAGAGTATCGTATCATCAAAGCCCTGAGCGGCTTCTATTATGTACAGACGAAAGATGGCGTTGTCGAATGCCGCGCCAGAGGACGCTTCCGGCGACAGGACCAGTCGCCCCTCGTCGGCGATTTTGTCCGCATTACCAGACAGGGCGATAAGGGCGTTCTGGAGGAACTTCTGCCCCGGAAAAACGCGTTCATCCGCCCGGCGGTCGCCAACATCGACCAGCTTGTCGTGCTGGCCTCCTGCGCCATCCCAGTGACGGAGCCGTTCCTGATCGACCGTGTCCTCGCCATCGCCCAGATGCAAGGTGTCCCGGCCCTCGTCGTCGTCAATAAGGACGATCTGGCCTCGGCGCAGCCCCTTGCGGAGATCTACCGCAAGGCAGGCGTTTCCGTGCTCGTCACAAGTGCAGAGACGGGCGAGGGGATCGAGGCTCTGCGCGAAGCGCTCAACGGAAAGCTTTCCTGCTTGACCGGCAATTCCGGCGTCGGAAAATCCAGTCTCCTCAACCGCGCCTGCCCGCAGCTTCAGCTGCCTGTCGGCGAGGTTTCGGAAAAGCTTGGCCGCGGCCGCCACACCACGCGCCATATCGAACTCTACAGTTTTGGCGGCGGTACGTTCGTCGCCGATACTCCCGGCTTTTCCGCATTCGATACCGAACGGATGGAACTGGTGCACAAGGAACAGCTGCAATATGCTTTCCCAGAGTTCGCTCCATATCTTGGCCATTGCCAGTTTCCCGACTGTGCCCACCGAAAAGAACCCGGCTGCGCCATCCGTAAGGCTCTAGCAGAAGGGGAAATCGGCCAGACCCGTTACGACAGTTACGAGCGATTGTACGAACTGGCAAGCCAGCTGAAAGAATGGGAACTCAAATAAAAAACCCGCCCCCGGACGTATAACAAGCCGTCCGGGGGCGGGTTTCATTCTATTAGAGAGAAATGGGATTACAGCTGGACAGGCGAAACTCATTCGTGCTGCGGTTCTTCTCGTGCCTTTGCTTTTTTGATATACCGGTAAATGCTTGCCTGTGAACAGGACAGCTTTTTGACCGTGAACTGTACCGCGCCGCGCAGTTCAAACATGCCCTGTTCGTGCAGCTGGGCAATGATCCGTGTGCGCTCCGCCTGCGTCAGCCTGTCGAGCGGCACATCAACGGATTTGGTGACCGTCTCGAACAGTTCTTCCATAAGGCCGTTCATATCAGACTGAAAATGCTCTGCCGGGACACTTGGCGCGTGCTGCGGCTGCATGGGCTGCTTGGCGGGTGCGTCAACAGGAAAGTAGTGGTGGTGGACAAAATCGTCCGGGTGAATCAGCTTCAGAATGGCGTCGCTGATCTCATGGAACCGGCTGTCGTCAAAGTTGATGCACAGCAAACCGACCAGCTTGCCGCCGTCTTTGATAAACATCGTGCTTGAGCGGATGGTTTTTCCGTTCGCAAGCTGACCGGTGTAATTCAGGTTATAATCGCTCGTCTCATACTGCTTCTGCATGATCATGCGCAGCGCCGCGTTTGTGATCGGCGCGCCGACGCTGCGGCCGCTGATGGAGCCATTGGCAATGGCAGCCACGCGGCTGGTTTCCGGCAGGATCTCGTGCAGCACGACCTCGTAATCCGGCCCAAGCGTCGCGCCGAGGTATTCGACCAATACGGTATATTGCCGAAGCATCTGTTCCGTCATGGGGGTATCCTCCTTGTGAAGTTGTCCGTGTTTCTCATACTAGCATAGATTTTATGTGAAAGCAACGAAATCAGCCTGTTTTGTATGCGATTTTTTCTCAATACGAGAAAAATTTTTTAACATACGAAAAATGAAAGCCAAAATTGTGCGAAATACACAATTTTGACTTTTTTACATGCCGGTTTACAGTAATTATATTGACAATGAGATAACTGGATGATAAACTATTATCACAATGAGGAGGTGAGGACAGTTTATGAAAACCGTCATTTCTACTGAAAAGGCCCCCGCGGCCATCGGCCCGTATTCGCAGGGTATCCAGGCAGGCAACCTGATCATCACGTCCGGCCAGCTGCCCATCGACCCGGCTACCGGTGCGTTCCCCGCAACCATCGAGGAGCAGACCCGTCAGTCCCTCGAAAACTGCAAGGCAGTTCTCGCAGCGGCAGGTGCAGCCATGGAAAACGTTATCAAGACGACCGTTTTCCTCAGCGACATGAACAACTTCGCAGCCATGAACGGCGTGTATGCTACGTTCTTTGAAGGGGCCTGCCCCGCGCGCAGCGCAGTTGAGGTCGCCCGTCTTCCGAAGGATGCGCTCGTTGAGATCGAGTGCATCGCAGTCCTGTAAGCAGGAAATAGAATCTGTAAATCGATACTGTCCGCCAGGCGCCGGCAGCCCGCTGTCTGCGACGACCGGGGTATCTCCAAAACAATCGGCGTAAAACGCCAATACTTATGGAGGTCAGTATTATGAGTCACGAATATCCGCTGAATGTCCCCGCACCCCATCACTTTACCTTTGCCGTCCGCGACATTCCCGACGTTACCGTCGAGCAGCGCGAGCGCGTCCTGAAGGCCACCCATTATAACGAGTTCGCATTCCCCGCCGGCATGCTGACGGTTGATATGCTCTCTGACTCCGGCACCACTGCCATGACCAACCACCAGTGGGCTTCCCTCTTCCTGGGCGACGAGGCATATGGCCGCAACACCGGCTACTATGTCCTGCTCGACACCTTCCGCGACATCTTTGAGCGCGGCGGCGAAAAGAACTGGAAAAAGATCCTCGATCTTGTCCGCACCGACTGCCGCGACGTCGAGACGATGATGGAAAAGGTCTACCTGCCCGAATACGAGGGCGGCCTCTTTAACGGCGGCGCAGCCCAGATGGAGCGCCCCAACACCTTCATCATCCAGCAGGGTCGCGCAGCGGAATCCGTTCTGATGGAGATCGTTAAGAAAATCCTTGCTGCCCGCCATCCGGGCAAGGTCTTCACCATCCCCTCCAACGGCCACTTCGACACCACCGAGGGCAACATCAAGCAGATGGGCTCCATCCCCAGAAACCTCTATCATAAGGAACTGCTGTATCAGGTACCCGAAGGCGGCAAGTATGAGAAGAACCCGTTCAAGGGCAACATGGACATTGAAAAGCTGGAGCAGCTTATCACCGCTGTCGGCCCCGAGAATGTCCCGCTGGTCTTCACCTGCATCACCAACAACCCCATCTGCGGCCAGCCGGTCTCCATGGGCAACATCCGTGAGATCAACCGCGTTGCGCACAAGTACAACATCCCCCTGATCTTCGACGTCGCACGCTGGGCGGAGAACTGCTACTTCATCAAGATGAATGAAGACGGCTACGCCGACAAGTCCATCGCCGAGATCGCCACCGAGATGTTCTCCTACTGCGACGGCTTCTGCATGTCCGCCAAGAAGGACGGCCACGCCAACATGGGCGGCATGGTTGCCTTCCGCGACAAGGGCCTGTTCTGGCAGAACTTCTCCGATTTCAACGAGGACGGCACCGTCAAGACCGACGTCGGCGTTCTGCTCAAGGTCAAGCAGATTTCCTGCTACGGCAACGACTCCTACGGCGGCATGTCCGGCCGTGATATCATGGCGCTTGCTGTCGGTATGTACGAAAGCTGCGACTTCAACTACATGGACGAGCGCATCAAGCAGTGTGAATATCTCGCACAGGGCTTCTACAAGGCAGGCGTCAAGGGCGTCGTTCTTCCCGCTGGCGGCCATGCTGTTTACATCAACATGGATGAGTTCTTCGACGGCAAGCGCGGCCACGAGACCTTTGCAGGCGAAGGCTTCTCGCTCGAACTGATTCGCCGCTACGGCATTCGTGTCTCCGAACTTGGCGACTATTCCATGGAATACGACCTCAAGACGCCGGAGCAGCAGGCAGAGCTGGCAAACGTCGTGCGCTTCGCCATCGACCGCAGCCGCCTCACGCAGGAGCATCTGGATTATGTCATCGCAGCCGTCAAGGCTCTGTATGAAGACCGCGAATCCATCCCCAACATGCGTATTGTCTGGGGCCACAACCTCCCGATGCGCCACTTCCACGCATTCCTCGAGCCGTATCCCAACGAGGAAAAGTAAGACAATCAAAGGAAAGAGTAAGTAAACCTGGACGGCGCTGCGCCGGAGACCCCGGCGCAGCGTGACAGTCGAATCCAACATTCTTATTGGAGGGAAAGAAATGGCTGACAAACAGGCAACCACACAGCGCGACGGCTTTAAATCCAAATGGGGCTTTATTCTGGCCTGCATCGGTTCCGCCGTCGGCATGGGCAACATCTGGCGCTTCCCCATCATGGTCTCCCTATGGGGCGGCATGACATTCCTGATTCCGTATTTCATCTGCGTCATCCTCATCGGCTCCACCGGCGTTATCGGCGAGTTCGCACTCGGCCGTGCCACCGGCGCAGGCCCCATCGGCGCGTTCGGTAAGTGCACCGAGCTGCGCGGCAACCGCAAGATCGGCGAAGCCATCGGCTTCATCCCGGTTCTCGGCTCCATGGCGCTGGCCATTGGCTACACCGTCGTCATGGGCTGGATCTTCAAGTACACCGCGATTGCCATCACCGGCGATATGCACGCCATGGGCCAGGATATGGCGGCCATCGGCGGCCACTTCGACATCGTTGCGATCAGCAACCTGCCGTGGATTATCGTTGCAATCGTTGCCTCGTTCGCCATCATGGCGATGGGTGTCTCCGGCGGCATTGAGAAGGCCAACAAGGTCATGATGCCGGTTCTGTTCTTCCTGTTCGTGGGCCTCGGCATCTACATTGCGTTCCTGCCCGGCGCAAGCGAAGGCTACAAGTACATCTTCACGCTCGATCCCAAGGGCCTTGCGAACCCCATGGTCTGGATCTTTGCCTTCGGTCAGGCGTTCTTCTCCCTGTCCGTCGCGGGCAACGGCTCCGTCATTTACGGCTCTTACCTGCCCAAGAATGAAAACCTGCCTGGCTCCGCCAGAAACGTTGCGATTTTCGACACGCTGGCTGCTCTGCTTGCTGCGTTCGTTATCATCCCCGCCATGGCAGCGGGCGGCGCTCCGCTGGAGAGCGGCGGCCCCGGCCTCATGTTCGTCTGGCTGGTCAACGTTCTCAACGGTATGCCCGGCGGCCGGATCATCGGCGTCATCTTCTTCGTCTGCGTTCTGTTCGCCGGCCTCAGCTCCATCATCAACCTGTATGAAGCACCCGTTGCGACCCTGCAGGATAACCTGAAGCTGAAGCGCGTTCCGGCTACTGCCATCATCCTTGTCATTGGCTGCGTGATTGCAATCCTCATCCAGGAGATCACCTCCGACTGGATGGACGTCGTCTCGATCTACATCTGCCCGCTCGGCGCTCTGCTGGCCGGTATCATGTTCTTCTGGGTCGCCGGTAAGAAATTCGTCCTCGACGAAGTCAACGACGGCCTCCAGAAACCCATCGGCGGCTGGTTCTATCCGCTTGCCAAGTATGTCTACTGCATCCTCTGCATCGTAGCGCTTGTTGCAGGCGCAGCCCTCGGCGGCATCGGCTGATAACCATTCCAATTTTCCAAAACGCGCGTACCGGCTCCCCGGTACGCGCGTAAACTTTATCTGCATATTACATTCTCGCTGTGCGACAGGAAATACGGTTCGCCGCCGGAAAACCGAATCTGGTATGTGTCGATATGCGCCTCTCGAAGCCCGGTTTCATCACCGGACAGGATCTGCGTACGGAATGTGTCCCATTCTGCATCATCGACTGTGTGTTCCGCCTCCAGAAACGTCAGCTGCATCGTATAAACAGTCTCTCCATCCAAAGTGTCGGCTTCCAGTGAGTCAAGACGGACGAGCGGCTTCTGTCCGGCGCCGGCATTGCGCAGAGAATAACCGCCGTCTTTAAATTCCCAGACGTCCGGCAGATCGTCAAAACTCAGCCGCCGGATGGGGAAATACTTCGAGATATTGGCATAGGCCCAGTCTGGCTCGATCAAGCCTTCCGCGTCCAGCGTTTCTTGATTTACTGCGTATAGCCATGTGAGATACGCCGAGGCGCTGTCCGGCAGGCCGTTATTCTCCGCAGTCTCGTCAAACTGGAAAACCGGCAGTTCGTCCAGCCGCCATTGGACGGCAAAGTCGAACCACTGCGCAAAGACCGCGCGCTGCGCGTCTGTTTCCTCCCGGCGCACTAGCATGGTGTCCAGATCCAGCGTAAATGCTTCGCTCCCGCCGTTCGGCAGGCCGGAGATTGTCAGCCGTATAGTCTGCTCTGTCATGGAGACTGACCAGACCGTTTCATAGTTCCACAGTCCAAGCTGGGAAAGCATGCTGAACTGCCCGTCCAGATAGTCTGCGAAGCACTCGAAGGGGAGTTTCTGATAAACGCTGCTGAGCAGTGCATTATATGTGTATGTCCTGACGTTCTCCGGTGCGTTTTCGTCGGTACACGCTTGAAAGCAGCGGAACCGCGTGTCGCTCACAAGCCCTGTCTCTCCGTGATAGATCAACTCGTCGAGAACCGTGTCCTGCGCGTCGGGCAGATAGAGTGTGAGACAGGCGTCCGTGCTGCTCAGCCGCTCGGCTGTCCAGCGTGATTCTGCGTTGAACGCACCGCGCACATGCAGCGCGTCGAAGTTGTTTATCAGATAGGAGTCGAACGCTGCCTTTTCGCTGTCTGACAAGACAGAACCGCCGGCATCATCTAAGAGGGCCTTTAACTGTTTGTCTGACGGCTCCGCTTCTTCGACCCGGGCTGAAACGAGCACCTCCTGCGGTTCCGTCTCAGAGGCCGGCGTATCCTGTGCGACACTGCCCGTCATCGTGCACCCTGCGGCAAATACGGCAATCAGCACGGCTGTAAGCAGCGCCGGGAGTGCAGGCTTCACCGGCTTTGCCAGTGCATGAATTCGTGCCCGAAGCTGCCTGCCCCGGCCGGACATGGTGGTTGCTGCCGACAGCAGGCGTGCATGTGTGTGGCAGGTCATGCGCAAAAGCGTCCTGCCATACGCAGCGCGCTCCGCTTCGCCGAGACTTTGCACAGCGGCTGCATCGCAGGCCAGTTCTGCATCTGTGCGCGAAAGGGCGGCCGCCCACCACACAAACGGGTCAAACCAGTGCAGGGCCAGACACATGCAGCGCAAAGCCGACCAGATATGGTCGCCGTGCCGGAAGTGCGTCTGTTCATGCGCAAGGCAGTGCCTCCGCGCTGTCTCGTCAGCATCCGCCTCCGGCGTCAGATAGATCGCGGGCTGAAGCAGTCCAAACAGGCATGGCGAACCGGCAGCAGGGGAGACGAAAACAGCCGGGCAGCCGTGCTTTGCCGCAGAAAGCTGCTGCGCGCCTCGCCGCAGGCGGCAGCCGAATACAAGGTCGCAGCCCAGAAACCAGCAGAATACCGCTGCCGCGCCGCAGAGCCAGACTGTACGCAAAATCTTTTTCAGATCGACTGTGACAGAAGCCGAACCATCCGATTCCGGCGCGGCCTGCTCTGCGGGAGCCGACGGCTCTGCAGCCTGTTCTTTAGATTCTGCCTGCGAAGACGGCTGTGCGCTGCGCTGCGCCAGATATAAAACGCGGTGCTCCGCTGCCGGAACAAGATTTTCTACGCTTACCGCACTCTGCCCAACAGAGAACGGCACGAGCAGCCGAATCAGCAGCAGCGCCCAAAGTCCATATTGCAGCCTCGGACTGATGCTTCCGCGCAGCGCAAACCGCAGCGCGATGAGCACCGCCGCAAGCACGGCAGAGGACACGAACCATTCAGTCACGCCGTTTTTTCGCCTCCATTTCATTCAAAAGCGCGTACAATTCGTCAATCTCCTCCTGTGGGAGCGTCTCCTCCCGTGTCATGGCGCTGACGAGCATGCTCAGACTTCCGTGGTAGACCCGCCCCAGCAGGTCACGCGTCTGCCGAACAGCGGCATGTTCGCGGGTGATATTGGGGAAAAAGGTACGGATGCTGCCGGAATCCTCATAGCGCACCGCGCCCTTTTCCACCAGCCGCCGCAGAAGCGTCAGCGTCGTGCTGCGCGACCAGCCGGTTTTCTGTTCCAAAGCCGCAGTCAGTGCCCGTCCTGTGCTGCCGGGAGCAGCCCAAAGCTGCTCCATCACAGACCATTCCGCGTCCGTCAGACTCAGCTTTTTTTCCATGTGTAATTCCTCCTTTGGTTACGTTTGTAATCTTAGAATAGCACAGTTGTTTATACTTGTCAACAACAAACTGCGCCACTTGACAGACTGCGCAGCCGGTGGTATAACTACGCCGTCAAAAAGCCACTCAAACGGCAGAAAGTGCGTTTTTCTATGAAGATTCAAGTCAGAGCATATACGCGGGCCGATCTTCCGGATTTGATCCGAATCTGGAACGAGGTCGTGGAGGATGGTGTCGCTTTTCCACAGGAGGATTTGCTGGATGCTTCGTCCGGCGCAGACTTTTTCGCAGAGCAGACTTATACCGCCGTCGCGGAGGAGCGGCAGACAGGCCGCATCTGCGGTTTATATATTCTGCACCCCAATAACGTTGGCCGCTGCGGACATATCTGCAACGCCAGCTACGCGGTCGAGCGCACAGCGCGCGGCCTGCATATCGGAGAAAAGCTGGTTTCCGACTGTCTCAAACAGGGCCGGGCGCACGGCTTCCGCATCCTGCAATTCAACGCTGTCGTCGCCAGCAACACGCATGCGCGGCACCTGTATGAGCGCCTTGGTTTTCATCCTCTCGGTGTCATCCCCGGCGGCTTCCGCATGAAAGACGGACATTACGAGGATATCTGCCCGTATTATCATGTGCGTTTCTCTTCAGGACGCTTTTCCGGACGGGGCGAGGAACCACAGATAATCCGGCAGCGTGATGCGGCGTGAGACGAAGCTGCGCGGCACCTGATACGGGTCCATGCCGGTCTGATAGGTCCAGCCGTCCATGCGCAGGGCAAATGTGTAATAATCCTTCGCCACGTCCATCGTCAGGTGACTGTATTTGCCCTCCGGGTAGCACAGCACGTACGGGATCTGTCCCGTCGCGGCAGCCAGCGCGGCGTTGGCGCGCTCCATTTCCTGCCGGAGCGCAGGTTCGTCCATGGCGCTGAGATTTCCGTGCGTGTAGGTATGGCTCTGGATGCTGACGAGGCCGGAGGCCGCCAGCTCGTACACCTGCTCCTGCGTCATCTTGTGCTGGCTGCCCATGGCATTGCCGATGACAAAGATGGTCGCCTTGGTCTGATACTTTTCCAGCAGCGGATAGAGCACCGTGTAATTGTCGTCATATCCGTCGTCGAAGGTCAGAATGACCGGCTTTTCATAGTCTTCGATGTGCGCAAGGTCTGAGAACCAGATCGGCTCATATCCGTTTTCCTGCAAATATTGCAGCTGCTCCTCCATCCCGGCCTCGCTGACAAACAGATCGGAATATCCCCAGATCTCGTCCCCCACGGCGTGGTACATGAGGACCGGCACGTTCCAGCCCTCGGGGATCTGGCCGACGGTCTGCCGCCGTGCCAGATAGCGAAGCCCGTCCGGGGCTTCGCCCCATTCCAGCCCGAGCCGCTGTGCGGCCTCTGCCAGCGGGACATAGTCTTGCGCCTGAAAGCGAATCGTTTCCACTCCCGCAAGCATCTGTGCATCAGTGTTTAAGGGCTTTGCCGCTTCCAGTATGTCAGCCAGCGCGGCCCATTCTGTTTCGTCCGCGCAATAAAGTTCCGTCAGCCGTCCCAGCAGCCAGACCGGTTCCGACAGCAAAAGCGCGGGTTCCGGCTCCTCTTCGATGATAGGCTCCACCGGCGGTTCAACCGGCGCGGGCGGCTCCTCCGGAGATTGCACCTGCGCGGCGGGAGGCTCCGGCAAAGCCGCCTCCGGCGCGGCGCAGGCGCAGAGCAGCGCCAGCAGGCAAAAGCAGGCAAGCAGGCAGGAAATACGCATTTGGGATCCCTCTTCGTTTCGTTTTTTGTCAGTTTACCATGATTTTTCAGGCAAAACAAGTCTGGGGAGCGGTTTTTCTTGACGGCGGTGCGCCATCTGATTATAATATAGTGTATTCCAGAAAGGGGACGGCTTTCCGTTATGCTTCTATCGTTTTTTCGACGGCTTGAAAGACCGTTCCGTACCATGCGTCCGGGACGGCTGATCGTGTTGGTCTTTCTCTTCATTATTTTGCTTGGAGCGGGTCTTCTATGCCTCCCAGCCGCGTCGCGTTCCGGCGAGGCGACGCCGTTTTTGACAAGCTTATTCACCGCAACCTCCGCGACCTGCGTCACAGGCCTTATCCGTGTTGACACCGGAACCCATTGGGCCATGTTCGGTCAGGTTGTCATCCTCCTGCTCATCCAGGTCGGCGGTCTCGGATTTATGACCATCGCGTGCCTGTTTTTCTTTGCGCTTCGCCGGAAGATCGGTCTGCGGGAACGCATGGTTCTGGCGCAGGCGCTTGGCAGCGACAGCTATAGCGGCATTGTGAGTCTTGTGCGCAACATCCTGCGTGGCACGGCTGCGGTCGAAGGTGCAGGCGCGCTTATCCTGTTTTTTCGTTTCCTGCCGGAGTTCGGCTTTGGAAAAGCTTTGTGGTACGGCGTATTTCATTCGATCTCCGCGTTCTGCAACGCAGGCTTTGATGTGCTTGCGGATACAGATGTTGGCGGGAGTCTTTGCCGCTATGCAACAGATCCAGTCGTGAATTTCACCATCATGGCACTGATTATCATCGGCGGCCTCGGTTTTGCCGTCTGGGGTGATATCCGGCATAACCGCCGTTTCTCCCGCATGAGCGTCTACACGAGACTGGTCATCATCATCACAACAGTTCTGATCTTTGGCGGCGCCGGCATTTTCGCTGCGCTTGAATGGAACAATCCCGGCACGCTCGGCGGCCTGACACCGCCGCAGAAGCTGATGGCTGCGCTGTTCCAATCGGTTACGCTGCGCACGGCAGGCTTTGCGACCTTTGACCAGAATGCGCTGTCCGACGTTTCAAAGGCTGTTGCGGATTTTTTGATGCTGATCGGCGGATCATCCGGTTCGACAGCGGGCGGCGTCAAGACCGTGACGGTCGGCGTGATTCTGTTTGCCGCATGGTCAACCGCGCGGGGACGGACAAGCGTGCAGATCATGAAGCGCCGGATTCCGCAGCAGGCGGTTGCAAACGCATCCGCGCTGTTTATTCTGGTTCTGCTGCTGTCCGGGCTCGGTGCAGCGTTTTTGAGCATAGCAGATCATGTGAGTCTGGAAAACGCACTGTATGAGACGATTTCCGCACTGTGCACTGTCGGTCTGACGACCGGCATTACAAGTTCACTGTGCGTTGCGTCGCAGCTTGTTCTGATCCTGTTCATGTTTTTTGGGCGGCTCGGGATCATGACCATCAGCGTCGGATTTATGGCGGCTGACCGCGCAGAAGAGCGCGTCAGCTATGCCGAAACAAAAATCATGATCGGCTGAGCAGGGGGAGTAATATCATGAAAAAAACATATATTGTAATTGGACTTGGACGCTTTGGAAGCGCGGTCGCGCAGCGGCTGTATGAACTCGGCAGCGAGGTGCTGGCCATTGATCTGCGCCCGGAACTCGTACAGAAGATGGAAAGCAGAGTCACCTGCGCTGCTGTGTGCGATGCGCGGGATGAAGACGCCCTGCGCACGCTCGGCGTCCGGAATTACGACTGCGCCATTGTCGCCATCGGCGGCGACTTGGCTACCAGCGTTGTTGCGACGCTGAATCTCAAGGAATTAGGCGTGCAGAGAGTTGTGTGTAAAGCCACCGACGAGACGCAGCGCCGCGCGCTGGAAAAGATCGGCGCGGATCATGTCGTCGTGCCGGAACGTGAGTCCGGCATCAAGTTGGCGCAGTCCTTGACTTCGTCCAGTATTCTGGATTTTATCGAACTTTCGCCGGACTGCGGCATCGCCGAACTGCAAACGCCGTCCGAATGGTGCGGCAAGAGCATCCGGGAGTTGGATATCCGTGCCAAATACGGCGTCAATGTTATCGCTGTGCGGGAAAACGGTAAGGTGCATGTCACAGTGGACGCTAACCGTCCGCTGAACGAGCACATTACGCTCGTATTGCTCGGGGAGAATGACCGGCTTGCAAAGGTGAAGCCGTGATGGAGCAGCGGATTACAAGCCGTCGGAATCCGCTTCTGACGCACACAAAAAAGCTGCTTACCTCGCGCGCCTACCGCGAAAAGTGCGGTGAGTTTGCCGCCGACGGTGTGAAGCTGCTGGCAGAAGCTGCCCGCTGGTATCCGGGATTGCATACGGTGATTGCGGAAGAAGCTGTAGAACTATGCAAATTACCGGACACCGTCCGCGTCATCCGTGTGCCAAAAGACGTTATGCAGTCTGTCTCCCTGATGGACGCGCCGCAGGGAGCAATCTTTCTCTGCCGCCTGCCGGAGCGGAAGTCCGGCGCGCTCACGTCGGGAACGCTTTTGCTGGACGGCATTCAGGACCCCGGCAATCTCGGTACGATCCTCCGCACGGCGGACGCACTGGAGATTCCAGTTGTTTTGCTCGATGGCTGCGCCGACGCATATAACCCCAAAACGGTTCGTGCCTCCATGGGCGCGGTGTTTCGGACCCAGCCTGTCAGCATGACAAGGACGCAGGCCATCGCTGGCTGCCGGGAGCAGGGCATTCCGCTGCTGGCAACTGCCATGTCAGCTGATGCTGTCGATCTGCGGCAGGCTGATCTGCGTGCTGCAGCGGTCGTGATCGGCAGCGAGGGGCAGGGAATTTGTCCAGAACTATTCGCGGCTGCGGAGCAGAAAATCATCATTCCCATGTCGCCTCGCTGCGAGTCGCTGAACGCGGCAGTCGCTGCGACGATCGTTTTGTGGCAGATGAAGCGCTGAAGCCATATATAATATATCAAAAATCCGAGAAAGACAGAGGGATTTTTATGCTGGAATACTGGTTGTGGCTGACTGGACGCAGGGGTGTCGGTCTGCGTGGGCTGCGTGCGCTGCTTGAGCAGTTCGGAACGCCCGAGGCGGTCTACTGCGCTGCGGCGGGCGAATATCCGCAGGAACTTCGTCCAGAGGGGCGCGCTGCACTTGCTGACAAGGAACTTGCGCCTGCACGTCAGATTCTGCAGCAGTGCTACCGCAAGAACATCCATGTTCTGACGTTTCAGGATGCTGTCTATCCGAACCGGCTTAAAAATCTTGACGATGCGCCGTTGGTACTGTATTATCAAGGCGTTTTCCCGGACTTTGACGCGGAACCCGTCATCGCTATGGTCGGCACGCGCAAAGCCTCCGCATATGGATTGCTTCAGGCAAAGCGCCTGGGCTATGAACTTGGCCGCTACGGCGCAATCGTTGTTTCCGGCGGTGCAGCCGGAATTGACACCATGGCGCTGCGCGGGGCCGTATCCTCCGGGACGCCGCCTGTGGCGGTGTTTGCCTGCGGTGTGGATGTTGATTACCCGACAAGTAACCGAAGCCTGTTTGAGGATCTTCGCACCCACGGCTGCGTCATCAGCGAACTTCCGCCAGGAACACCTCCTCTGCCGGAGCATTTTCCGCCTCGCAACCGACTTCTGAGCGGCCTTTCGCTTGGTTCTGTTGTCGTGGAGGCACCCAAAAAGAGCGGCGCGCTCATTACTGCCCGCCATGCGCTCGAACAGGGGCGGGATGTGTTCACGCTGCCTGGGAATCTCGGAAATCCGACCTGCGAAGGGAACATCCAGCTGCTCAAAGAGGGTGCGATCCTGATTGCTGAGGGCTGGGATGTCTTGCAGGAATATACCTACCTCTATCCGGAACTACCGCTGCGTCAGAAGCCGATTGGGCCCATGACGCTCAGCCAACAGGAAACGAAAGACAACCTTGTTGTGGCGGAAACTCCGTCCAATCCGGAAAAAACTGACACAAAAGCCGTTGACAAGCTGGAAAACAGGGCTTATATTGACGTACAGGAAATTTTGCCGCGCGTATCTGCCGACGAAGCAGAGGTTCTCCGGCAGCTGGAGTCCGGAAAACAACCGGTTGACCGGATGATCGACGAAACGCAGCTGCCCGCCGGGCGTGTGCTCTCCGCGCTGACGCTGCTGGAGGTCAAGGGCTTTGTCAAGCGGCTGCCGGCCCGATATTATGAGTTGGCGAAAAAATAACATGGAGGCGTCTATGCCGAACGCAAAACAGAATCTGGTCATCGTGGAGTCTCCCTCGAAGGCCAAAACCATCGGAAAATACCTCGGCCCCGACTATCAGGTCAAGGCCAGCATGGGACATCTGCGTGATCTGCCAAAGAGCACGCTGAGCGTCGATATTGAACACGATTTTGAGCCGGAGTATCAGCCGCTCAAGGGAAAGGAAGAGATCATTGCAGATCTGCGTAAGGCTGCGAAGGGCTCTGGCCGCATCTACCTTGCAACCGACCCGGACCGCGAGGGCGAAGCCATCTCCTGGCATTTGAAATATCTGCTGAACATTCCGGACGATGAGACATACCGCGTGACCTTCAACGAGATTACGCGCAACGTTGTGCAGGAGTCCATCCGGCACCCGCGTCCCATCGACCAGAATCTCGTCGATGCGCAGCAGGCGCGCCGCGTGCTCGACCGCATCGTCGGCTATCAGCTTAGCCCCTTACTCTGGAAAAAGATCCGCAAGGGCCTGTCTGCCGGCCGTGTGCAGTCTGTTGCAACCCGTCTGGTCGTAGACCGTGAAAACGAGATCCGGGCCTTTGTCCCGCAGGAATACTGGACGCTGGACGTGAATCTGAACCGGGTCGGCAAGTCTGGCAGCTTTACTGCACACTATTATGGCGACCCGCAAAAGCGTGAACTGTCCAGTGAGCAGGATGTGCAGTCTGTTCTGGACGCACTGGAAGGGCATCCATTTTCTGTGACCGGCGTGAAAAAGTCGGAGAAAAAACGCACTCCCGCGCCGCCCTTCATCACCTCGACGCTCCAACAGGAGGCGTCGCGCAAACTCAACATGACCCCACGCCGCACAATGATGATCGCGCAGCAGCTTTACGAGGGCGTAGAGATCTCCGGTGAGGGCTCTGTCGGCTTGATCACTTACATGCGTACCGATTCCCTGCGTATCTCCGAGGAGGCGCTGGCCGCTGCAGGCGAGGTAATTCGCAGCCGCTACGGCACGGCATATTATGCTGAGCCTCGCCGCTACAAGCCAAAATCCGGTGCACAGGACGCGCACGAGGCCATCCGCCCATCGAACGTTGCACTCTATCCGGAAGCGGTCGAGCACGATCTGACCAAGGAACAGTACCGGCTCTATAAGCTGATTTGGAGTCGATTCATCGCGTCGCAGATGACAAACGCGCTGTACGACGTGACGGCAATCGAGGCCGCCTGCGGAAACCATGTCTTCCGCGCGACCCACCAGAGCATGAAGTTCTCTGGCTTTACTGCCATTTATGAAGAGGGCCGTGACGACGAACAGGAAAAGCTGGATTCTCCGCTGCCTGACCTTGCCCCAGGCGAGGCGCTCACGGCAGTCGGCTTTGATAAACAGCAGCATTTTACCCAGCCGCCCGCGCGTTATACGGAGGCGTCCTTGGTGCGCGCAATGGAGGAAAAGGGCGTCGGCCGCCCGTCTACCTACGCAGCAATCATTGCGACGATTCAAGACCGTGAATACGTCATCAAGACCGATAAAAAGCTTTCGCCGACGAAGCTTGGCGAGGTCGTGAACGGGTTGATGATGGACCGCTTCCCCAATATCATCAGCGTTGAATTCACTGCTGACATGGAGAAGCAGCTTGACCAGGTTGAGGCCGGGCAACGCCGCTGGAAGAGCGTGCTGGAGGAGTTCTATACCGGATTCCATCAGGAAATGCTCGACGCGGAAGAAGCGCTCAAGGACACCCGGCTCAAGGTGCCGGATGAGGTTTCAGACGAAAAATGTGAGATCTGCGGTCGGAATCTCGTCGTAAAGACGAGCCGCTTCGGTAAATTCCTTGCCTGCCCCGGCTACCCGGAGTGTAAGTTCACCAAGGCCATTACGGAAAAAATGCCGGGCCGCTGTCCGAAGTGTGGCAGCGCGATTCTGAAACGCAAAAGTAAGCGCGGCTACGCTTATTACGCTTGTGAGCGCGGTGCAGCCTGCGGTTTTATGACGTGGGATGTGCCGACGGATCAGGACTGCCCGGTCTGCGGCCAGACGATGTTCAAGCGTTCCGGCAAGGGTGCGATGAAGCCGTTCTGCGCAAATCCTGAGTGCTCCAACTTCCTGCCGGAGGACAGGCGCGGCTATCGCCGCAAGTCCACTGCGACCGGCGAGGCCGCAACTGCGGAATCCAACGCCGAGGCCGCTGCCGAAGCTGCGCAGAAGCAGGCAGAGGAAAAGAAAGCCGCAAAGAAAGCGGCAGCGAAAAAGCCCACCGAAAAGGCGGCTGCAAAGAAGCCTGCCGCGAAGAAGACAGCAGCGAAAAAGCCTGCGGCTAAAAAACCAGCTGCCAAAAAAGCTGCCAAAAAGACCGAGCCGGAAGACGATCTTCCGTTCTGATACAGAGATAGAAAGGACACCCCAACATGCTGGAAGTGAAAGTGATCGGTGCAGGCCTCGCAGGCTGCGAGGCTGCGTGGCAGCTGGCTGAGCGCGGCATTCATGTGACATTGACCGAGATGAAGCCGCAGAAAATGACGCCTGCGCACCACTGCGCGGACTTTGCTGAACTCGTCTGCTCCAATTCTCTGCGCGGCGACCGTCTGGAAAACGCCGTTGGCCTTCTGAAAGAGGAACTGCGGCGGCTGCACAGCCTGATTCTGACCTGCGCGGAAGCAAACCGCGTCGAGGCAGGCGGTGCGCTGGCCGTTGACCGCTATGGTTTTTCCGGCATGGTAACGGAAAAAATCCGGTCGCATCCCAATATCACCGTCGTGGAAGCAGAAGCAGCTGAGGTTCCGGCAGGCCCGGCTGTCATTGCGACTGGCCCCCTGACCTCTGACGCGATGAGCGATGCGATCCAACGCTATTTCGGCGGACAGGAGTATATGAGTTTTTTCGATGCCGCTGCGCCGCTTGTGACTTTCTCGTCCATCGACATGGACAAGGCGTGGTTTGCATCCCGATACGATCGTGGTGATGCGGATTATGTCAACTGCGCAATGGACAAAGACGAATACCTTGCCTTTGTCGAAGCACTTAAAACGGCGGAGGAAGCACCGGTGCACGGCTTTGAGGACAAGCATGTCTTCGAGGGCTGTATGCCCGTCGAGGTCATGGCCCGCCGTGGCGTCGATACTCTGCGCTATGGACCCTTGAAGCCCGTTGGGCTGAAGGACCCGAAAACAGGCCGTGAGCCGTATGCCGTTGTGCAGCTGCGCAAGGATAACGCCGCAGGCTCCGTCTACAATATCGTCGGCTTTCAGACCCATTTGAAATTCCCGGAGCAGAAGCGCGTGTTTTCTATGATTCCCGCGCTGCACGACGCGGAATTTGTCCGCTATGGTGTGATGCACCGCAACACGTTCCTTGATTCTCCGCGTCTACTCGACCGTTACTATGCTGACCGGCGTGACCCGCTGGTCGCCTTTGCGGGCCAGATGACGGGCGTAGAGGGCTATGTCGAGTCAACGGCTTCCGGTTATCTAGCAGGTGTCAGTATGGCGGCAAAAGTCAAGAATGAGCCGCTGCCCGAGTTCCCGCGCGAAACGGCCATCGGGGCGCTGGCAGCGTACATTTCGGATGCGAGCGTTGTCTCGTTCCAGCCGATGAACGTGAATTTCGGCATTCTGACGCCGCTCGAGCACCGCGTCAAGGGAAAAGCCAACAAAAATCTCGCCATTGCACAGCGGTCGCTTGCAATCATCGATCAAATGACAGGGCAGGAGGAAGCAACATGAGAATTCTGGTAGACGCCATGGGCGGCGATAACGCCCCTGATCAGATTGCGTTGGGCGCGATCCAGGCAGCAAAGGACTTCAACTGCGAGGTCGTGCTGGTCGGACGCGGCGAGGCAATCCTGCGCGCGCTGAAGGATCAGGGCATCGAAACGCTTCCCAAGGGCGTGGAGATTGCCAACGCGGACGACGTCGTGGATATGCACGATGATCCGGCGACGGTTGTAAAAAAGAAAAAGGATTCCAGCATGGTCGTGGGCCTGAATATGCTGAAGGAGGGCGGCGGAGATGCGTTCGTCTCTGCGGGCTCGACCGGCGCGCTGCTCTCTGCGGCCACGCTGACTGTCCGGCGCGTCAAGGGCATCCGCCGCGCGGCCATGGCCCCGCAGATTCCGACGAAGACCGGCAGAGAGGCCGTGCTCATCGACTGCGGTGCAACGGCCGACTGCACGCCGGAATTCCTGCTGCAATTTGCATTCATGGGTTCCTATTACGCCGAAAAGGTGCTGGGCATTGAGAATCCGCGCGTTGCGCTTTTAAATATCGGCGCGGAGGATTCCAAGGGCGGCGAACTGCAGAAGGCCGTCTATCCACTGTTAAAGCAGGCAGGCGAGACCGGTGCAATCAACTTTACTGGCAACATTGAAGCGCGCGACGTGCCGCTGGGCGGCGCGGACGTGGTTGTTGCCGACGGCTTCTCGGGCAATATCCTGCTCAAAGGCATTGAGGGCACGGCGCTTTTCATGGCCTCCATGATGAAGAATATGTTCAAGAAAAACGTACTGACCAAGCTGGCGGCGCTGCTGTGCATGGACGGCGTAAAAGCATTCAAGAAAAAGATGGACTACCGCGAGACGGGCGGCACGGCGCTTATCGGCCTGAGTAAGCCCGTTATCAAGGCGCACGGCTCGTCCGACGCTCTGGCCATCCGCAACGCCATCCGGCAGGCCATCGGCGCTGTCGAGGCGGACGTGGCCGCGACGCTGGCCGCAAATATGGACCATATGGTCATACCAAAGGAGTATCAACATGCTGAGTGAACTGGAAGCCGGGCTGGGCTACACGTTCCGGGACAAGAGCATTCTCGAAAACGCGCTGACGCACAGTTCCTATGCCAATGAAAACCGCGAACGCGGCCTGCACGATAACGAACGGCTGGAATTCTTAGGCGACTCGATTTTGGGTTTCGTCGTGGCGGATTACCTGTACCGGAATTTCCCGGACAAGCCGGAGGGCGAGTTGACACGCATCCGCGCCGATCTTGTCTGCGAAAAAAATCTGGCCCGCGCAGCGGGGACGATCAAACTCGGCAGCTTTCTGCTGCTCGGCCACGGCGAGGAGCATGGCGGCGGACGCAAGCGCGATTCCATCGTCTCCGATGCCATGGAATCCGTGATTGCGGCCAGCTACATGGACGGCGGTTTTTCCGCTGCAAAGGAGATCATCGACCGTCTGATCCTCAGCGACGTTCCGGCGGGCAAGCCGCATAATTTTGACTATAAGACCGCGCTCCAGGAGTTGGTGCAGCGGAAAAAGGATCAGGTGCTCCGTTATGAACTCACCGGAGAGTCCGGACCGGATCACGACAAGAAATTTGAGGTCGAGGTTCTGCTCAACGGCAAGCCCTGCGGCAATGGCAGCGGCAGCAGTAAAAAACGCGCTGAACAGGCCGCAGCCGCAGCTGCCATCGACGCGCTGTTCCCAGGAGAATTGTAAAAGCAGAACCGCTGGAAGAGTTGTTCCAGCGGTTCTGTTTTGCTTAAAGGATCAAAATCTGGCACATCCTCATCGCGCTCAGCGCCGTTTCGTGGCTTTCGGGGGTCACACCTGCACAGCAGTCCGCACGGACGAAAAGCGGAACCTCGGGCAGCGCGCCCTTTGCCATCATTGCGTTCGTAATGACGCAGATATCCGTGCAGAGGCCAATGAATTCGACACGCTCCAGTTCCGGCAATCGCTTGAGATATTCAATCAGGGCAGGGGAACCAAAGCCGGGCTTATCAAAGACCGGCGCGTCCAGAACTGGCAGAGCCGCATCAATCTGCCAGCCCTCCGTTTCCTCTATGCAGTGCGGGACCGGAAGATTCCGGCCTTCCTGTGTGGACAAATACTCTGCATGATGCGTATCGCGCGTGAAGACGACGGTTTCGCCGTCCTCCCGCGCTTTTTTCAGCCGTGCGGCAACCCTCGGCACAATGGAAACGGCTTCTTTCGTCCCCAGCACGCCGTCAATAAAATCCTTCTGCATGTCAATAATGGCAAGAACCTTCATAAAACAAGCCTCCTCTTCGAGTCCAGTATAGCATATACAGCCGGAACTTGCACAAAAATTTCTTGACAGATTCAGATGCGGGCGCTATACTTGTGATACTTAAAATTTTTTAATTAAAATATTTTATACAATGAAAGGAGTTGCCATGCTGCTTCAGACCATCGAGGCGCTGTTTCGCAAATACCGTTTGTTCTGCTACCAGAAGCTGTTTTCCGCTGTGCGGGAAAAACCGGGCAGTCTCAGCGCGACGGAGGCCTTTTCCGCAGACATCATTCATCTGCTTGGAAGTCCGACAATTTCCCAGTTTGCCGATACCATCAGGATCTCTCAGCCAAATGCAACCTATAAGGTCAATCAACTTGTGTCAAAAGGCTATCTGCGCAAAACAGTGCAGGCGCACGACCGGCGCGAGATCGTGCTGACGACCTCGGAGAAATTTTCCGGTTATTTTGATGAAAATGAGGAAGAAATGCAGAAAAAAGTCGCTGCGCTCTCCGCGCAGTTTACACCCGAAGAACTTTGCAGCGCCGAACGCGTGCTGCTGGCCCTCGGAACGCTTCTGTAACGAAGGAGGATATTATGGACATTTTTGAAAAATGCAATCAGCGCTATATTCAGGATGAAGTCCGGGATCTCGGCATCTATCCCTATTTCCACGCGCTCGAATCCCGGCAGGATACCGAGGTCATTATGGAGGGCAAGCGCCGCATCATGCTGGGATCGAACAATTATCTCGGTCTGACGACGAATGAGGCAGTCGTCAAAGCCGGCATGCACGCCTACGAAACACTCGGCTCCGGCTGCTCAGGCTCCCGTTTTTTAAACGGCACACTCAAGCTGCATCTGGAGCTGGAGGACGAACTTGCAAAGTTCCTGCGCAAGGACGCGGTCGTGACCTTCTCCACGGGCTTCCAGTCCAATCTCGGCATTATCAGCGCCATCGTCGGCCTGCATGATTATGTTATCATGGATCGAGAAAATCACGCCAGCCTCTACGACGGCTGCAAGCTGTCCTATGGCAAGATGCTGCGCTACCAGCACAACGACATGGCGGACCTTGAAAAGAAGCTGCAGAAGGTGCCGGAAACGGCAGGCTGCCTGATCGTGACCGACGGCGTATTCTCCATGGGCGGCGATATTGCCAATCTGCCCGAGATCTGCGCGCTGGCGCAGAAATACGGTGCGCGCGTCATGGTTGACGATGCGCATGGCCTCGGCGTCATCGGCGAGGGCGGCCGCGGCACGGCAAGCTATTACGGGCTCGAGGATCAGGTCGATATCTACATGGGCACGTTCTCCAAGTCGCTCGCCTCGCTCGGCGGCTATATGGCAGCCAGCAGCCGCGTGGCGGACTTTGTGCGCCACAGTTCCCGTCCTTTTATTTTCTCCGCATCCATCCCGCCCGCGAACGCTGCTGCGGCTCTGGAAGCACTGCGTCAGCTGGAAGCGCATCCGGAGTTGGTGACGCGTCTTCAGGAGAATGCACTTTACATGCGCAGTCTTCTGAACGAACGAAACATCAAAATGCGCCCGTCCAACGGCGACCGTATTCCCATTATCCCAATCTATACCTATGAACCAATTCCGACGCTCACCATTGCAAAGGAACTCTACGAACGGGGTGTCTACGTCAATTCCTCTCTGCCGCCTGCGGCGGCTCCGCATGAGTGCCTGCTCCGCACAAGCCTCATGGCCACGCACACACATGCGTTGATCGACGAGGCTGTTGCGATCATTGCAGATGTCTTAAGGGGGTATGACCTGTGATGCCTGTAAAGAAGGTATGTGTCATCACCGGCGGCACATCCGGTATCGGCCTGTGTACGGCGCAAGCCATGCTCGAAAAGGGCTACACGGTCTATGAACTTTCCAGAAGAGCCGAGGGAGCGCCCGGCATGAACCATATTGCGGCCGACGTTACAAAAGAAGAGACGCTTGCCGCAGCTATACAGGAGATTTTAAAGCGGGAAGACCATATCGATGTGCTGATCAACAACGCTGGCTTCGGCATTTCCGGTGCGGTCGAATTCACGAAAACAGAGGACGCACAGCACCAGCTGGACGTGAACTTTTTCGGCATGGTACGCATGAATCGGCAGGTGCTGCCGGTGATGCGCAGGCAGTGCTATGGCCGCATTGTGAATCTGAGTTCTGTTGCAGGCGCAATCCCTATCCCGTTCCAGACCTATTATTCAGCCAGCAAGGCCGCCATCAACTCCTACACCATGGCGCTTGCCAATGAGGTCAAGCCATTCGGCATTCAGGTCTGCTGCGTCCAGCCGGGCGATATCCGCACGGGCTTCACCGCCGCGCGGGAAAAGAACCCGGAAGGGGACGATATTTACGGCGGACGTATCGCGCGCTCCGTCGCAGGTATGGAACGCGACGAGCAGAACGGCATGGACCCGGAGAAGGCAGGCGCATTTATTGCGCATGTTGCGACGAGAAAGGGAATCCGGCCCGTCAACACCATCGGCCTGCAATACAAATTTTTCTGCTTCCTCGTTAAGCTTCTCCCGGCAAAGACACTGAACTGGCTGGTTGGATTGATCTACGCAAAATAAAGGACGGGCGCGCCAAATGGCGCGCCCGCTGTGTTATTTCTCAAGCTGTTTCTGCACAACCTGCACAATTCGTGCGATCGCAGCGCTTAAAGCGGCGTTGACGGCGAATTCTACGAGGAAGTTCACGCCGATAAACGCGACGAAAAGGAAATAGACAATGTTTGTGCCGCCTGCATAGTCCTGCAGAACGGGCTTGAAGACCGTGAGCATCCCAATGGCGAACACGCCGGTGTTCACGAACGGGGCCGTCAGTGCGGCGAGTATGCAGCTGAGCGTCTGCCTCTGCCGCAGCGCCTTTGCCACGAGTCCCGCGCAAAGCCCGCACAGAACGGCCTTGCCGACGCACACGACGACGAGCCAGAATGGGCTTGCGACCCACAGAACATTTGTAAACTGATCCGCGCCCGTGATGCCTGCAATCAGGCAGACGATCCCGAATACCGCGCCAAGACCGGCTCCTGCACCTGGGCCAAACAAAATCGCGCCGACGACAATGGGAACCAGCGTCAGCGAGATCGGGACCGGCCCGATGCGGATACCGCTTGCAACGGTCTGCAAGACAACGACCAGCGCGGCCAGCAAGGCCAGCGAGGTCAGACGGACGACGGATGCGTGGTTACTGCGTTTCATAAGTACCTCCTGCTGTCACTCCGAATTCTCTCGGATGCAACGCAACTTTATTTGACAGCGCTACACAATTACAGCGCACAGCTTGCTTGTATTTGTTCACCATGCTTCACAAAAATCCTCGGAAATCCATAAAGGATTTCCTCCGGCTTTTGTTTGCCTGGCAAAAAATCTGCTGGCGCAATCTGTACACTGAAATTGTTCCGTGCAGTCATTCTATTTATACCTTGGCCAAAGGAAGAATTACGGAATTTCCTCCTCGACCGGTTCACTGGAAGTGGGCGCGCCGTCTTTGATAGCCTGCCATTGCTCCCGCGTAATGAGCAGCTGACGGGGCTTGGAGCCCTCAAACGGGCCGACAATGCCGCGCTCTTCCATCTCATCCATGATGCGCGCCGCGCGGGCGTAGCCAAGCTTCAGACGGCGCTGAAGCATAGAGACGGAGGCCTGTCCGGTTTCCAGAATAACATCGACTGCCGCCGGGAGCATTTCATCGCCGTCAGAACCATCTGTTTCTGCGGCTGCGCTGCCGGAACTGCCGGAGCCGGATTTTCCGCTCTCTGCCGCCTTCTTGTCAATCTCAGCCATAACTGTGTCGGAATACTCTGCTTCGCTCGAGGCCTTGACAAAGGAGACAACCTCCTGCACCTCATCATCCGTGATGAAGCAGCCCTGCACACGTTTGGGCTTGCCTTGCCCGAGCGGCGCATAGAGCATATCGCCCTTACCGACAAGCTTTTCCGCACCTGCCGTGTCGAGAATGATGCGCGATTCCATCGCGGAGGCGACGGCAAATGCGATGCGGGAGGGGATGTTGGCCTTCATCAGACCGGTAATAACGTCCGCAGACGGACGCTGCGTGGCGATGACAAGATGGATGCCCGAGGCACGGCCCATCTGCGCGATGCGGCAGATCGACTCCTCAACCTCCTTGGCTGCAACCAGCATGAGGTCTGCCAACTCGTCGATTACGACAACGATTTGCGGCATCGGCTCAAGTTCATCGTCCGCCGAGGCGCGCGCCTGTTTGTTGTAGGATTCGAGATCGCGGACGCCTGCGTCTGCCATCATGCGGTATCGCCGCATCATCTCCGTCACAGCCCACTGGAGACTGCCAGCGGCCTTTTTCGGGTCGGTGACGACGGGAATCAGCAGATGCGGAATGCCGTTATAAATGCCGAGTTCAACCATCTTCGGGTCGATCATGATCAACTTGACCTCTTCTGGCTTCGCTTTATAGAGAAGGGAAATAATCAGCGAGTTCATGCAGACTGATTTGCCGGAGCCGGTCGTACCGGCAATCAGCAGATGCGGCAGCTTGCCGATATCGCCGATGATGCGGTTGCCGCCGATATCCTTGCCGACTGCGAAGGATACGCGGGATTTGCACTTCTCAAATTCCAGCGAATCGATGACCTCACGCGCCATGACGACCGAGACGACCCGGTTCGGCACCTCAATGCCGACAACGGAGATCTTGTCCGGAATAGCTGCAATACGGACGCCGGACGCGCCGAGCGCCAGCGCAATATCGTCGGCCAGATTCGTGACCTTGGACAGCTTCACGCCGCGCTGCAGTTCCAGTTCGTACCGTGTGACCGACGGACCGCGCGTAACGTTGATGATATGTGCTTCAATGCCAAAAGACTGAAGTGTGTCGCCCAGCCGTTCGGCGTTTTGCCGCATTTCCTCCGTGCCGTCGTGGGACTGTCCGCTGCCTGCTTTCAAAAGAGACACGGGCGGGAATTCATATTCCGGCTTCTGCGGCTCTTGCTGGCCGATTTCCTGCGCAATCTGGGCCGCTTCCAGCTGTACATCCGCTTTCTTTAGTTTTTCCGGCTGCTCTGGGATTTCAACCGGCGGCAGCGGCTGTTCAGCAGGGGCCGGTTTCGACTCCTGCTTCGGCGCATCAAAATGGTCGATCACAAGCGGCGGCATCTGGTGCGGCAGGCTTATGGGAATCACATTTGACGCAGGTGCTGTTTCTGCCGGTTCCTCTGCCGGGGCATCCGGTTCGGCTGCAATCAGCGCGTCAAACTGTGATTTGTAATCGGTATGAACAGGCGGCTCCTCCGGTTCCGAAGCGGCAGCAGTCTGCTGTTCCGGCTGCGGTGCAGCAGGAGAGGCTTCGGCACTCTTTGCTTGGCGGCGGCTGTTTTCCAGAAAAACGTCCGGGCGCATCGGCGCTTTTTTTCTGCCGGAAGGCTTCTTTTCTGCTTGCTCCGGCAGAGGAGGATCGTCAACCGGAAGATCAAACTCGCTCATGCGGGAGGCACGGCGCTGCTCTGTGCGCTGCACATGCTCAATGTGCTTGTTTGCAACGGTATCAACGATCACCTGCGCCGGATCCTTGTGCTCGCGCTGCGGCTCGGCATATTCCACGCGCGGACGGTTTTTGATGGCTGTCACGATGCTCGATACCGTCATATTGAGACTTGTAATCAAACTCAGCAGCATGCCGATGATCACAACCGCTACCGCGCCGATGCGGCTGATGAGCGCTTCAAGCAGGCTTGCAAATCCGCCCGCCAGCACGCCGCCTGCCGTTCCGTCGATACCGCCGGCCCAAAGAGCGGCAATAACGCTCCAGTCCCCGGACGCGTCAAATTTTCCGCCGACCAGCTGCACCAGACTGCCGATGAGTGCGGCCGTCAGAAACGTACACGTCACGCGCAGCGCGACAGGTCTGCCGTCGTGCAGAAACAGAATCAGAAAACTCATGATGAATGAGAATGGCAGGATGTAAAAGCCTGCGCCGATAAGTCCGCGGAAAACCGACGTCAAGAGATTTAAAAACGCCGCGTTCATCTTAAAGCAGCATAAAACCGACAGCAGCGCAAACACGGCGCATACGCCTGCGCCGATCTCGCGCCGGATGGGCGCAGCCTGCTTTTTCGCTGTTTTTTTTCGTCCACGGGAAGCCGTGGATTTTCTTTTGTTCGTAGAAGCCATGGAACCGTAACACCTCACGAGATCAGGGACAGAATCAGCGTCAACAGACCTGCGCCCCAGCAGTAGTAACAGAAGCCACCGAATTTCCCGCGCTGCGCAATGCGGTTGAGCGCGAAAATGGCAAGATATCCGGAGACAAACGCGGCAGCAACGCCGCACAGATACATCGGAACCTCCGGCCAGTTGATTCCGGCGGAGATCGCTTTCACAAGCGATAGAAGATTCGCGCCGAGCACGGCGGGGATAGAAAGGAAGAACGAGAATTTAACGGCAAATGTCCGATCAAATCCGCGCAGCATCCCGGCGGAGATCGTCGTCCCGGAACGGGATAAGCCCGGCACAACCGCGATCATCTGCGCAAGACCAATCATAAGCGCATCCGAGAGCGTCATAGCCTTTTCCGTCTTGTTGCCATGGCCGAACCGGTCGGCAGCCAGAAGCAGAAACCCCGTCGCAATCAGTGCAAAGCCGATGAAGAAGGTATCGTAGAACAGCGGGTCAAGATAATCGTTCAGAAACGCCGCCGGAATAAGCGGCAGCGTTGCCACGATTAGAAACAGCAGCAGCCTCCGCCGGGGGGGATCCTGCCGCGCGCCGCGCTTTGGCTTTTTTAGGTGCAGCATCATGAGTCCTTCACGGCAAAGCCCGCGTAGTTCCGTATGATACGCAATAATTACCGCCCCAAGCGTCCCCAAATGCAGCAGCACGTCAAACAGCATCTGGTTTTCCAGATTGCCGATGCGCAGGAAGTTTTGCAGAATTGCAAGATGTCCGGAGCTGGAGATTGGTAAAAACTCCGCAAGCCCCTGTACGATTCCAAGTAAAATGGCAGTCCAATAGGTCATACCAGTTCCTCCGTCCGGAAACTCGCCGCCCCCAACGGCGGCATACCAATTTATATTATCACAGATCCGGAAATATTTCTACTATACGTTCGGAAAAAGCACAGTAAAAAGAATGCGCCGCGTTTCATGGATTTCTGGCATATTGTCCGGTTTCCTGTTATACTAAAATTGGTTTTACAGTCATTGAGCCATAAAACGAAAAAATGCGATGGAAAGGAAAGCTATTTATGAAAGAGTATCAGTCCCTGATTGGATAAATCATTCTCGCCGCTGCGATCATTATAGCGGCCTGCATCGTCGCCAGTGCAATCCGCGTAGCCGGCGGCAGCATCGGCAGTCAAATTGCATCGGCAATTTTTAACGCATAGAGCATAGAAACTCCCCTCGCCGCGCTGCCAGCGCGGTGAGGGGAGCGATATATACAGGGGGAACTACGCCTCCTCAGCCAGATCGATGCCGTTGAGTTCAACGCCCTCGTCAGCCTTGATGAGAAGATAGCGGACGCCGCCGAGCGTGCGTGTCTCAATGAGATCCGGCCGGTCCGGATTGACGGTAATGGACACGTCTGGCGTTTTGACGACACACTTTTTCACGTCGATCAGATTCCTGGGATTGAGCACTGCACCGCCGCCGAAGGATTCGTCAAACTGCGCGCCGAACTGCATCCGCTTATCTTCCGACACACCGCAGCTTTCCAGCACATCCTTCAGTTCGTCGCCGCTGACGACCAGCGGGTCGTCGCTTTTTGCCTCCTGCCACGCGTCAATGCGGTCCTTGAGTTCCTGCCGCACCTGCTGCACGACGGCGAACGAGCACTCGTCGTCCAGCGAATTGCGCAGAACACCGCCGAAGGTGTCGCGCTGCTCATCGGCGGGCATCGGTGGCTGGACGCGGAACAGTGCGTCGATCAGGGGCTGATTGTCCGTGCCGGATGAATGCGTGTAAAACAGGCAGTTATAAAGATTTGTCCGCCGTCCGTCAAAGGCAGGGAAGAGGAAGCCAACCTCCGGCATGCCGGCAGCCCAGCCGGCCGAACGGTTATGGAAGGTTTTTTCCTCGGCTATGTAACTTAAATGCTCCTTGCCTGGCTTGACAGGGCAGACGGCGCAGACAAAATAGGAAAAGACCTCGCTGCCGTCCTCCAGCTTCGCACCGTCCTTAGCCTTGAACGGCACGTCATAGCGCTCATGCGCCAGCAAAATCAGAAAGTTTTCTTCAAAGTTGACTGCGCCGATGATGGTCTGGAACAGCTTCTGCCGCGCTTCCTCGTCGTCCAGCGCCGTCTCGCGCAGGCGCATGAGCAGCCGGTGCTCGTTGGAGTCGGCAACCTGCTTTGTGGTAAACGAGAGGTCAATCAGATTTTTATCCGGCGTGCCGGAAAGCGCACGGCGAAAGATTGCCAAATATTTTTCCTTGTCCTCCTCTGCCATCAGGCCAAACGGCTCGCGGAATGTGGACAGAACTTCGCCGTTGGATGCGACATAGCAGCCATAGACGGCGGTCAGATTGGTGCGGTCGGGCTTCATACGGCGCCGCAGTTCGCCGATTTCTTTATTTGTCATGGGAATACTCCTTGTGCTGAAAGTCATTTCAGTATATCATAGATCCGGCAAGATATCCAGTCGGAACTCTTTTTATCTGCAAACGTCTAACCCATCAGAAGGGAGAGAATACCATGATTTTTTATTTAAAAGAGGAATTTCTGTCGTTCGACCACTTTGATATCTGGGACGAAAACGACCGGCTTGTCTACAGCGCGGACCGTGAGTTTTTTAACTTCGGCAAAAAGCTGATCGTGCAGGACGCCTCCGGGCGGCAGGTCGCCGCCGTACAGCACAGACCGTTTTCGCTGCCGTGCACCTATGCGCTGAGCGTCGGCGGGCGGGACTATGACCTGACGCGGAACTTCGCGTTCTTTTCCCGCAGTTATTCGCTGGACGAGTTGGGATGGGAGATCGAGGGCGACTTTATGAGTCTGGAATACGAAATCACAAAAAACGGCAGTCGCATTGCGGCCATTTCCCGCGCCTTCCTGACCCTCGGAGACCGCTATGCATTAGAGGTTGCCAACCCGCAGGACGCGCTGCTCGCCCTCTGCACCGTTCTCGCCATCGACTGCTGCGACGAGGAGCACAGCCGGTAACAGCTAATACACGATGCAGGCAATGCCATCAACGCGAAAAACAGATGCAGCTGGGGGGGCGGGGCTCCGCTCCGCCCGGCAGGATGAACCGAATCATCAAAAATTCTCGGCGAATTCGTATGCACGCACCC
>ERZ1027176.14-NODE-14-length-81861-cov-6.667530_pt1 | contig 81861 bp, 73 predicted proteins | sample MGYA00519248_ERZ1027176 | MGnify/ENA primary metagenome ERZ1027176 (study PRJEB26926, sample SAMN06164413) | human gut metagenome | biome: ENVO:00009003; feature: ENVO:2100002; material: ENVO:00002003 | host: Homo sapiens | place: USA | collected 2012 ...
CGAGATGCTCAGGAGTCTCGTGGGCTCGGAGATGTGTATAAGAGACAGTACAAGACCATGTCAAAAAAGTGACAGCTCCGTACAAATACCCGCGCGTCGTCGAGTTCGTAGACGAACTGCCGAAGACGATCAGCGGCAAAATACGCCGAGTCGAAATCCGAGCAACCGACAATGAAAAGAAACACACAAAATAATGGTCAATTGCCAATCATCGATTGGCAATTCAACCGTATTGCGGTCAAGATAGGCAGCAACGTGCTCACCCGCAAGGATGGCACGTTGGATATTACCCGGATGTCCGCCTTGGTGGATCAGGTGGCCGAACTACATCGGAAAGGCGTGGAAGTCGTCCTTATTTCCTCCGGTGCGGTCGCTTCTGGACGCAGTGAGATAAAGGCCAGCAAAAAGCTGGATCCCGTCTCTGCCCGCCAGCTGTATTCCGCAGTCGGGCAAGCCAAGCTGATCAACCGGTATTACGAACTGTTCCGCGAACATGGCATGACCTGTGGCCAGGTGCTCACCACGAAAGAGAACTTTGGCAGCCGCACGCATTACCTCAACCAGAAACATTGTATGGAGGTAATGCTCGAAAATAAAGTGATTCCCATCGTGAACGAAAACGACACGATATCGGTTACAGAATTGATGTTCACGGACAATGACGAGCTTTCCGGACTGATCGCCACCATGATGGGAATGGATGTTTTGATTATCCTTAGCAATATCGACGGCATATATAACGGCAACCCGTCCGATCCGTCCTCCACGGTTATCCGCGAGATCGACGGCAGCAAGGAAGACCTGTCGGAATATGTACAAACCAGCAAGTCGTCATTCGGTCGTGGCGGCATGCTTACCAAATGCAGCATTGCACAGAAGGTGGCCGACGAAGGCATCACGGTGATCATTGCCAACGGCAAGAAGGACAACATCCTGGTAGACCTGCTCGCCAAAGACAGCCGGACCGTTTGCACGCGTTTCATCCCGTCAAACAAACCTGTCAGCAGCGTAAAAAAATGGATCGCCCACTCCGAAGGCTTCGCCAAAGGCGAGATACACATCAACCGGGGGGCCGAAGAGGCACTGTTAGGTCCGAAGGCGACCAGTATCCTGCTGGTCGGCGTCACCCGGATCATCGGCGACTTCGAGAAAGACGATATCGTCAAGGTTATCAACGAGGAAGGCGTCCAGTTAGGAGTCGGATGCGCAGGTTACGACAGTACGGAAGCACGAGAACAGATCGGCAGCCGGGATAAAAAACCGTTGGTACATTACGATTATTTGTATCTGGATTAACAACAACGAGCATACGACCATGATTAACGAATTATTGCAACATACCCTCGCCGCTTCGCGCCAGCTTGTCACGCTGGACGATGCCACCATCAACCGCATCCTCATAGACACGGCTTCGGCTTTGCTGACACGCCAAGCCGAAGTTTTGGCTGCCAATGTCGAAGATTTGTCGCGTATGGACCCGGCAAATCCGAAATACGACCGCTTGAAACTGACGGAAGAACGTCTCGCAGGTATTGCAGGAGATATGAAGAACGTCGCCTCGCTACCGTCGCCTCTTGGGAAGCTGTTAAGCGAAACAACACGCCCGAACGGCATGGTGATCCGGAAAATGACCGTTCCCTTCGGCGTGATCGGTGTCATCTACGAAGCACGCCCGAATGTCACCTTCGACGTTTTCTCCCTTTGTTTCAAGAGCGGGAATGCCTGCGTGTTGAAAGGAGGTTCGGATGCCGACAGTTCCAACCGTGCCTTAGTGGCGATTATCCACGACGTACTGACAAGACAAGGCGTCGATCCGGCTGTCTGTACACTCCTGCCGCCCGACCGCGAGGCGACGACCGAGCTGTTGAACGCCGTCGGCCTGGTGGACCTTATCATTCCGCGGGGCAGCAGTTCACTGATCAATTACGTCCGCGACCATGCCCGCGTACCGGTCATTGAGACGGGAGCCGGTATCTGCCATACCTATTTTGACAAAGATGGAGACAAAGAAAAAGGGCGCGAGATTGTCAACAATGCCAAGACACGCCGCGTCAGCGTCTGCAACGCTTTGGATTGTCTGATCGTCCATCGCGACCGATTAGGTGACCTCCCTTATTTGTGTGGAAAACTGTCCGGCAGCAACGTCATTATCTATGCCGACGAACCCGCTTTTGCCGCTCTTTCAGGGCACTACCCTACCGCTTTGCTTCAGCCGGCTACGGCAGACAGCTTCGGCACCGAGTTCTTAGACTACAAAATGGCGATCCGTACAGTCTCCTCCTTGGATGAAGCCCTGCAACATATCGCCCGCTACAGCTCGAAACACAGCGAAAGCATCGTCAGTGAATCGACAGAAGCCATCCGCCGTTTCCAGCAAATGGTCGATGCCGCCTGCGTCTACGCCAATGTATCTACGGCTTTCACCGACGGGGCACAGTTCGGTTTCGGAGCGGAAATCGGTATCAGCACACAGAAGCTACATGCCCGCGGCCCGATGGCGTTGCCTGAACTGGCGACCTACAAGTATATCATCGAAGGAGACGGACAAATACGAAAATAGTCCCTGCCTCGGTGTTAGTATTATCATATGACACTGACAATACAGATATAACGGTATTGCCATAAATCAGAAATCATTGTTTATCTTTGTAGGCAGAACAATTTTAAATGAGACATGATATGAGAAACTTCACTTGTGTACAGGATTTGGGCAACCTCAAGCAGGCACTCGCCGAGGCTTTCGAGATTAAGAAAGACCGTTACCAGTTTACCGGGCTGGGCAAGAACAAGACGTTATTGATGATATTCTTCAACTCCAGCCTCCGTACCCGCCTCTCCACTCAGAAGGCTGCCATGAATTTAGGTATGAACACGATGGTGCTCGACGTGAACCAGGGAGCCTGGAAACTGGAAACCGAACGCGGCGTGATCATGGATGGCGACAAGCCCGAACACCTCCTGGAGGCTATTCCGGTGATGGGTTGCTATTGCGACGTGATCGGCATACGTTCATTCGCCCGTTTCGAAAGCAAGGAAGATGATTACAACGAAAAGATATTGAACCAGTTCATCCAATACTCCGGCCGTCCGGTATTCAGCATGGAAGCGGCTACCCGCCATCCGTTGCAGAGTTTTGCCGACCTGATCACGATCGAGGAGTATAAGAAGACTGCCCGTCCGAAAGTCGTCATGACTTGGGCACCACATCCGAAAGCCCTGCCGCAAGCCGTGCCTAACAGTTTCGCCGAATGGATGAATGCGACGGACTACGAGTTTGTCATCACCCACCCGGAAGGCTACGAACTGGACCCGCGCTTCGTCGGCAACGCTCGCGTAGAATATGACCAGAAGAAAGCGTTCGAAGGCGCGGACTTCATCTACGCCAAGAACTGGGCAGCCTATGCCGATCCCAACTACGGCAAGGTTCTCAACACGGACCGCAGTTGGACCGTCGACACGGAAAAGATGGCGTTGACCAACAATGCCTACTTCATGCACTGCCTGCCTGTCCGTCGCAATATGATCGTGACAGACGACGTGATCGAAAGCCCCCAAAGCATCGTGATCCCCGAAGCCGCCAACCGCGAGATTTCAGCACAAACGGTGCTGAAGAAGATATTGACTTCACTCTTGCCGGGGGATTAATCCCCCCGGCTAAAGAATCCCCTGGCAAATATCACAGGTTATACGTCAGCGTCACCCACGTCACCTGTGCGTCACGGTTGCGGACCTGGGTCATTTGCAAGTCTTTCGTATCGACGATCGTTGTTTCTTCGAGGCCGTTGAAGATGTTATTGATGCTCAGGTTGGCACGCAGCTTGCGGTGCATGAAATATTGGGAGATACCGGCATTGACACTGGAACGGTGCTTGATCTTTCCCTGCGGGGTCAACTGGTCGGAGATGTAAAAGCCATCGAGCTGCAACTCCGTTGTCGGCGTGATGCAGATGTTGACAGAGCCTTTGATATCGCCGCAGACCATCGACTTCTTCCGGTCATAACCGATCGTGCGCCCGTCGATCTCATCCCGGTAGATATCGCCTGACAAACCGAGAGACAGCATACGGATCGGTTGCCAGGTTGCGGACAGTTCAAAACCGAATGTCTGGCTATGGCCGATATTCTCTTTTGTCCAGATCGTTCCGTTTTCCCCTTCATCCAGGACTTTGTCCATGATGCGGTTCTTCTTATTCCGGTAATACAGGCTCGGTGAGAACCGGAAAGCAGAAGTAGCATACGAATAAGACAACTCGACCGAATGGATCATCTCGTCTTTTAAATCAGGATTCCCCTTCCAGACATGCGTAGCGTCGCTACGGTCGGTGAACACATTCAGGTAGCTGCCGTAAGGCCGGATTACGCGTTGCACATAGCTGAGAGCCAACTCCCCGACTTTATCCGTCCGGTAGCCCAACTTCAAACGGGGGAAGAGATGGAAACGAGAAGTGCTCTTAACCATCGGTATCTTTTCAAGCACATCGTCGGTCTGATAACGCGTATCTATCTTTTGCCAGTTCAGTTCACCTTGTACGCCCGCTTCGGCACAGAAACCACCCCATTTCTTTTCCAAAGCAGCCAGCAACAAATTCGTACGGCGATTAAAGTTATATTCATTTTCTTTCTGCGGGTCGGACTGCCACTCTCCGGCAGCCAGTTTGTTCCCGTAAGCGTGATAGCTCTCATCCTTGAAACGCCCGATGTATCCTACCCGCAAATGCCAGTCATCGGCAAAGAGTTTGCCGTAGAGGACAGACAGGTAATAATTATTCTTGTCCTGATTGACATAGTAATTATCCTCGGCAATGATCTTGCCTGTTTCCGGCTTCTCGTTCTTGTATTCGTTATCTTCGTCATACCCGAAATTATTGTAATTGAACACGACGTCCAGACGATCCTTCGGATTGTCGAAGGTATGGTTCCAACGCGCCTCTGCGGCATAGGCTTCCTGCCGTTGGTCGTTATAACGGTGGCGGAACATCACCGGTTGCAGATTCCCGTCCACCAGCTTATTGTTATGGATCTTCCCGTAGCGGCTGTAATCCATCAGGTTATACAGACCGTAAACCGTGATCAGGTCGTTTGCCGTCAGGTCATATCCGACACTCAGATCGGCGAGATGCACATCGGGGCGGGCGGACGCATTATTGTTCATGACGGTTGTCCCCCCTTTGTTCGTCGTCGACTTGCTGAACGTACGCTTACGGAACTCCCGGCGATAATTATATTTTCCGACAATATGAAACTTGCCCGGATGCAAATTCAGGATCGCACCGGCATTATAACGTTCCTGGAATCCGGCTCCCAACGTCAGGACCAGAGGCGAATCAGTGGCCGTATAAACAGCAGACGACAGGTTCAGAATCCCTGCATCTCCATCCGGCACAAGCCCGATGGAAGGAGTCGACGTCATCGACACCCGGTCGAAGAACAGTGCCGGAAGCTGGATCAGCATATCCCCACTATACTCTTCCAGCAAGCCGTAGGGCACTCCGTTTATCAGTAAGCCGGGATTATTGGAACCACGGAACGTGATTCCTCCCTCGATATCGGTCACAACGGAAGGCAGCAGGCGGAATACGTCGGCTGTCGTCCCCGTCAGGCCACTCAGGTTGCTGTCCACCTGCAGGCGTTTCACTTCCCCACCGGTCAAGCCTCCAAAGCGTTTTCCCTGGATTTCAACACTCTGCAACGAGACAGTTTTATCTACAGGAACCTGTGCGAAAACAGACAGGCTCAGGCAAGCAATAGCCGGAAGGAGTAATAGTGTTCGTTTCATATATATATAAATCACATAAGTTTAAAAACAAAAAAAGTCTGTATGTTACATGCATACAGACTGTCCTCGTCACTAATTGCCGAATGATTATTCAGCAGGAGCAGCTTCAGTTTCAGCAGCCGGAGCTTCAACAGCAGTTGAATCACCTTCAGCAACCGCAGTTTCTTCTGTTGTAGCTTGTTCAGCAGGAGCGACAACTTCTTCTACTGTAGCTTCTGTTTCAGTTTCTGCAACTTCAGTGTTTTCTGCTGATTTGTTGCCACAAGATGCGAATGATACAGCTGCGATAACAGCAGCAAATGCAACTAACTTTTTCATTTTGTTTTTTTAATTTAAACGGTCTATAATATCTTCTTGTCTTAAAACGATGCAAATGTATGTATTAATCAAATATGTTGTACAACATATTGCGCTTTTTTTCAAAATATTTTATACACAAGCCTCAACGATTTGATTTACAGACCATATAAACTAATCAATAGTTGCTATACAAGTAACGCTTAATACTTTTCTTAGGCGTCTTTTCGAATTCTGTCGGATACAATTGCAGGGCGGAAACAGCTTCGTAAGGTGCTAAAAGTTTGTTAAGTTCGATCCGGTTCTGCTCCATGATGATTGGAAGATCTTCATGCGAAATTCCCGTGCTGTCCACCGTATCGTAATCCGGATAAACAAACCCTACCAGCTTACCGTTCTTCTCTATTATGATGCTTTCCATTACAAACGGCAAGTTGTTCAGCTTCGATTCGATCTCTTCCGGATAAATGTTCTGTCCGCTCGCCCCCAAGATCATCGTCTTGCTACGGCCACGGATATAAATACGGTTATCGGCATCGATCGTCCCCAAGTCACCCGTACGCAACCAGCCGTCCTCCGTAAAAACCTTGGAAGTCGCTTCCTCGTTCTTATAATAACCTTTCATCACATTTTCGCCGCTCACCTGAATTTCTCCAACCTTATTACAAGGATCTTCCGAGTCGATACGCACCTTCATGATGCCCTTCAATATCTGGCCGCATGAACCGGGGACATACTCGTCATTATGGTCATAGCTGATCAGCGGTCCACATTCCGTCATACCATAACCAATCGTGAACGGGAATTTGATCTTATAAAGAAAATTCGTCACCTCCTCATTCATGGCCGCTCCTCCCACGATCACTTCACGAAAACGTCCGCCGAAGGCATCAACCAGTTTCTTCCGTATCTGTGCATAGATACGGGAATCCAGCAATGGAATATTCAACGCCACCTTCATAGTCGTCTTGCTAAGCTGCGGCAGGATCATTTTCTTGTAAATCTTCTCCAGGATCAACGGGACCGTCAGGATCAGGTTCGGTTTCACCTCCTCGAAGGCTTTCAACAGGATTTTGGGAGAAGGAACCTTCCCCAACAGGTAGACATGCGCCCCGACAGCCATCGGAACCAGGAAATTGAACGCACAACTATAAGCATGTGCCAACGGCAGAAAACAGAGTTCGCGTTCCCCCCTGTACAATACGCCAAGCTCGATGCCGTACATCACATTCCCCGCCAGGTTGTTTCCGGTAAGCATAACCCCTTTACTGAAACCGGTCGTGCCGGAAGTATAGTTCAACAGGACCACTTTGTCATTGTCCAGTTCCGCATATTCGATATCATCCTTGCCGAAACCGTCCGGATACTTTTCCGCCATCTTCTCATCCATGCCTTTCAAAAGCTTCTGAATGCTTTCACCATCGCGCTGATGCAGGCAACGGAAATCGGACAGCGAAAAGACACCACGCACGTCCTCGATCATTTCCTCTTCCAGTGTATCCCAGATACGGTCACTGACAAAAAGGAAAACCGACTCGGAGTGATTGATAATATGATGCACATCGTTCGGACTGAAGTCCTGCAAGATAGGTACTATAATCGCTCCGTACGTCACAGCGGCCATATAAACAATACACCAGCGGGCACTGTCTTTTCCGATCAGAGCAATCTTATCTCCCCGCCGTATCTGACATTCTTCAAATAGGATATGGATACGGGCAATCTCTTTGGCCACATCGGCGAAAGAAAAGGTCGTCCCTTTGCTGTAATCCGTCAAGGCGGGCAGTTCCCAGTTCTTCTTGAAACTTTTCTCGTATATCTTGATAAAATTCTCTTGTATCATACTGCACACTGTATTATAATTCGCGCAAAAATACAGACTATCCGACAAATACACAACAGATAGCCAGAGTTTAACCAACAGTACAACAATACCCAAAGGTTTGACAAACTAAATTTTTACCTATCTTTGGCAACCGAATAAACGGATGAGACATGAAGAACTGGAAAGTACTTATAACAATATGTGTGTTAGGATGCACTCGTATATGTGCACAAGAGACAGGGGCGAACGACACCGTCTCCCGCCATCCGCTCACACACGGGGTCGGTATCGACTTCCGTCCCGTCTACCTCATCCCCACCAATGAGTTCTTTGCCGGCGAGAACGCTGCATGGCAACCCTTGCGTAAGTCCGTGTCGGCACACCTGAAATACTCTTTCCGGTTTCATCCCGATTCGCGCTACGGGAAATTATACCCGCACACGTACCAGGGAATCGGTGTCTCATACCACTCTTTCTTTGACAAGGCCGAGATCGGGACTCCGGTTGCAGTATATGCATTCCAGGGAGCACGCATAACCCGGCTCTCCTCCCGCCTGTCACTGGATTACGAATGGAACTTCGGGGCCTCTTTCGGATGGAAAAAGTACCATCCAGGAACCAACGCCTATAATTATGTTGTGGGGTCAAAGATCAATGCCTATATCAATTTGGGATTCTTGCTGAACTGGCAACTGGCGGCAGGATGGCAACTGACGACAGGCATCGACCTGAGCCACTTCTCCAACGGAAACACCCAGTACCCCAACGCAGGCGTCAATACCGTTGGAGGCAGGATAGGTCTGGTGCACACCTTCAGAGCAAATGCCGGGACGGTGATGACAGGCAGGCGGACCACACAACGCATCAAACCTCACATCAGCTACGACATCGTCTTATACGGCGCCTCGAAACGAAAAGGGGTTATCAAGCCCGATGAAGCCTACCTGGCCCCCGGCTCGTTCGGCGTATTAGGATTCAATTTCAATCCTATGTATAACTTCCACCAATATTTCCGTGCCGGAGCATCGCTCGACGTACAATACGACGAAAGTGCCAACATCAAGGAATACGAAGCCGACTACAACGACCAGGCCGAGCACAGGTTTTACCGTCCGCCATTCAAAGAACAATTGGCAGTCGGGCTATCCGTACGGGGCGAACTGGTCATGCCGATCTTCACGATCAATGTAGGCATAGGCTACAATGTTTACCACAAATGCACCGATACGCAAGGGATGTACCAAATCCTGGCACTGAAAACATCTGTCACACGCAACCTGTTCCTGCACGTGGGATACCAGTTGAGCAAATTCAAAGACCCCAACAACCTGATGTTAGGGATAGGTTACCGGTTCCACAATAAACGATAAGAATATACTATCTCCAAACATTTTCTGTAAATTTGCGCGATAATTAAAAGACAATGATTGATAAGACTGTTTTTGAGAACAAGATAGCCGCATACTATACCTTAGGATGCAAGCTGAATTTCGCCGAAACTTCGACCATAGGGAAAGTCCTTGCCGAACAGGGCGTACGCAAAGCACGTCCGGGTGAAAAGGCCGATATTTGCGTTGTCAACACCTGCTCCGTGACAGAACTTGCCGACAAGAAATGCCGCCAGGCGATCCGCCGGATCGGCAAACAGCACCCAGGGGCGTTCATCGTCGTGACCGGTTGCTACGCCCAGTTAAAGCCGGAAGAGGTTTCCCATATCGAAGGAGTCGACCTTGTCTTGGGAGCCGAGCAGAAGCTGGATTTGTTAATGTATCTGGACGATCTGAAAAAGAGAGAAGAGGGAGGCGCCATAATCGCTTCCCGGACGAAAGATATCCGTACCTTCTCCCCTTCCTGCTCGGCAGACGACCGTACGCGCCATTTCCTGAAAGTGCAGGACGGATGCGATTATTTCTGTTCCTACTGCACGATCCCCTTTGCCCGCGGACGCAGTCGCAACGGGACGATCGCCAGCATGGTGAAGCAGGCCGAAGAGGTCGCCTCAAACGGGGGAAAAGAGATCGTGCTGACAGGCGTCAACATCGGCGACTTCGGGAAGAGCACCGGGGAAACGTTTATCGACCTGATCCGCGCCCTCGACAAGGTGGAAGGGATCGTACGCTACCGTATCTCCTCCATCGAACCGAACCTGATCACGGACGAGGCGATCGATTTCGTGGCATGCAGCAGACGTTTCGCTCCTCATTTTCATATTCCGTTACAGAGCGGAAGCGACGAGGTGCTGAAACTGATGCGCCGCCGTTACGACACGACCCTGTTCCGGCATAAGATCGAAAAGATCAAAGAGGTCATGCCGCACGCCTTTATCGGCGTCGATGTGATCGTCGGTACGCGGGGTGAAACGGATACCTGTTTCGAGGAGGCCCGCACCTTTATCGAAAGCTTGGACATCAGCCAGCTGCACGTGTTCAGCTATTCGGAACGGCCGGGTACGCAGGCACTCAAGATCGACCACGTCGTCGACCCGAAAACCAAGCATGCCCGCAGCCAGCAATTGCTGGACATATCCGACCGTAAGCTCCATGCTTTCTACGAAGCGCATATCGGCCAGAAGGCGAATGTCTTGTTTGAACAAACACGCAAAGGAGGCATGATGCACGGCTTCACGGAGAATTATATCAAGGTGGAGATCCCGTACGACCACTCGTTGGTCAACGAAACCCGGCAGGTCATACTGGAAGGTTGGAACGAGGACAAAACGGCGTTAGTAGTAAAGATTATAGAATAAATGATTTATCCGTTACTTTTGGCTTGATCCAAAAGTAACCAAAAGATCAAGGCTTAACCGACAGTTCTTCTGCAGCCCCGTGTCAAGCACGGGGGACAAGCCTGTTCCCACATCAAATGTGGGATCGCAAAGGAGCAGGTAGCATCGGCAATCCCCGAAGAGCCGTCAGGCTCTATTTCCGGCCTAAGCCGGTGAGCGTTAAGCGCAGAAACCGTAGTGAGCGCCCGGAGCGTCTGCTGTCTGAGCGAAGCGAGTTTCAGACGCGACAGCGAACGAAGGAAACGAAGTAGCGAACCAGGTTCGGCCTTGACCTTTTGGTTACTTTTGGGTCAAGCCAAAAGTAACAGAACAAGTTGGGTGCAACCCAACAAACAAATAGTATACTGAGGATGCCAACCTCAAAAATCAGAGGCTGCAACCTCAAAGCCTCGAATGTTACTTTAGGAAAGAAATTCCAAAAGCAACATTCAAGGCTCCCCAAGGATTCTTACAATCTGCTCCACCTGTTTCGGAGTCAACACCCGTTGTGAAGGTGTCCATCCGTTCTCCTGCAAGAGGCCGGACAGGATGGGGTTGCCTACGATCCACTGTTTCAAACGCCTCGAAGCCACTTCGGGAGCGACATCGGGGCTATATTGTCGTCCCAGCCACCGGAGGGTGGCGGAACGGTTTTTCCATTTTCTTTCTTCTATATCATCTGCCGTACCGGTCATGCCCACCTCCAGTCCATTGTTGCCGGACGAGATGCATCGGCGGAAAGCCCTTTCAACTGTTCCAGGCAATCGTCCAACGTCAGCAGCAGGCGTTCTCTTCTCTCCGTCTCCGAGACATCGGACAGAAGCCCGATCCCTTTGCGGATACGTCCGAGCAACAGCTGTTCGTCCGAAGGCTGTGTCCGTCGTACCGCCTCGCGGACATAGGCGGCAAACGCCTCCTTCCCCAGGCGGCGAAAGAGCGAATCCGGATCGTCTCCTTCGGGCAAACCGATCCGTACGGCCTCCATCCCTTCGCCCATAAAGGCCGGGATGATCTCATCCGTCCCCTTGCGCCCAGCCTTGTCGGCATCCAGCATCACGCGGACAGATGTCGCATATCGTTTCAGCAAAGCAATGTGCTCCTTACTCAGTATCGTCCCGCACAACCCTACCGTATGCTTGAACCCTGCCGCATGCATCGCCAGCACATCCTTATACCCTTCCACCAAAAAAACACTCCCTTCCCGGCGAATCGCCTCGCGTCCTTCGTACAACCCGTACAACAGCTCGCTCTTCCGATACAACTCGCTCGTCCTCGAATTGACGTATTTCTTCTTCTCTTCCTCGCCCGACAACCACCGGCCGGCAAACCCGACCAGCCGTCCCTCCTCGTCACGCACGGGAAAAACCAACCGGTTCCGCATCGACCACCAATATTTAGGAACCATAAAAGGCGACTGTCCCACCCCGAAATCCAACCAGGTAGGGGACAACTCCGAACAACCGCTGCCTACCGGCATTAAGGAGGCCAAGAAAATCTCGTTTTCTTTTTGTATCTTTTCAATCGGCAATCGCTTCGCGTCGATATTGTCGTCCGTCAACCGCTTCGCGTCGACATTACCCCCTTTCCCCTTTTCCTTTTTCTTAATTGGCAATTGTCCGTTGTCCACAGTCAATTGATTCACGTTGTCCACTGTCAATTTCTTCACCGCCTCAATAAAACCGACGTTCTCAACCTTGCTGACAAAGGCGAACACATCGCCCCTCTCCCCGCAAGCATAGCAAACAAAGCTGCCCTTCTCTTCGTTGACGGAGAGGGAGGGATGTCGGTCGCCGTGGAAGGGGCAGAGTCCCATCCAGCGACGCCCGACACGGTTCAGTGTCATATAGCGCCCGATCACCTCCCTGATCGACAGGGAGGCTTTCAGTTCTTGTATTTCTTGCTTCGTCATGACAGAGCTAAAGTAGATTGCGTTCCGGGTTGGATATAATCCGTGATACGGGTGAACGAAGGGTTGTAACGGAAACGGGCGATGCCGATCGAGCCGTTGCGGTTCTTCGCTATATAGATTTTGCCGACCCCCACCAGGCTGTGGCCCGTCTTATCGTCGCGGGTGTAACCATAGCGTTCGGGACGGTAGATGAATGCCACGCAATCCGCCACCTGTTCGATCGTTCCCGAATCGCGCAAGTCGCTCATCACCGGCAGATACGCCTTGTCGCTACGCAACTCGCAGGCACGGTTCATCTGCGAGACCGTCAGCACCGGGCGGTTGCAGTCCAGCGCCAGTTGTTTCAGTGCACGTATATTGCGGCCGACCATCTGTTCCTGCGTCTCGCCTCTCTTGCGTTCGCCGCCCAAGAGGTGCAGGTAGTCCACGACCACCAGGTCGCATTTCCCCAGACGGCATTGCAACATGGCTTTCGCACGTATCTGTTCGACGGTAGCCCCGGCCGTATAGTCGAGATAGAAAGGCAGATCCTTCAAGCGGTCGGCAGCCTCTTCCAAGACACCCAACTCGCGTTCGGTCGGTTTGTTGACACGCAGGTGGTCCGGGTTCACGTCCGTCATCCCCGCCAACACGCGGTTCAGCATCTGCAAGCTCGACATTTCCAGACTGAAGAAACAGACCGATTTCCCGGCACGCGCCGCGTTCAGCGCCATCTGCAACGTGACAGCCGTTTTCCCGTCGCTCGGACGTCCGGCGATGATCGTCAGCTCCGTGTTGTGGAAACCACCCGTCACGTAGTCGAACTCCGTCAGCCCGCTCTTCACCTGTTCCGTCTCCAACCCGCCGCCGAAACGACGGTGATGCCATGCCATTGCTTCGACGGCAAGTTCGCCGATCGTGCGCACCGGTGCGCCTTCTGACGTGTACTGGCGGAATTCCATCAACTGGCGTTCGGCCTCGTCTACCAGCTCCTCCGGAACGGAAGAGACCTCGCCTGACTTGAACGCCATCGTGCTGAACAGCGTAGCGAGGCATCTCAGTTTATATTGTTTCTTGATTCCATCCACATAGGCCGCCACATTCCCGTCGTGGCGCACATTCAGCATATAGGGCAACAGGAACGACAGGCCGCCCAGCTTGGAAGCCTTCTTTTCGTCCGCTTCGCGCATTCCGCGTTCCACCAACACCATGTCCGGACGGACTCCCGTTGCATGAATTTTCATGATCACTTCGTAGACAAACCCCAACGAGCCGTCGGCAAACATATCCGAGGTCAGCCCTCCATATTCGGCACGCACCGGCGCTTCCATCGAGGTCATCAGAAGGCAGATCAACGCCTTTTCCATATCGTCCAAAGAGACTCCTCCGTTCGTTTCTTCACCGTTCATCATGCCATGCCTCCTTCCTCGTTTGCGGCAGCACAACAATCGAACTGCATGCTGCGTCCGCCCATAAGACGTTCCGCATCTTCCAAAGCCTGGAAAGCTGCTCGCCCCTCCACGGCTTTTACTGCATCCTTCTTCTGACGGAAACCCATGATAAAGTCATATCCGCATACACGGATGAAAATCCCATCTTCGAGACGATTTATATCAATAAGGCCTTCTTTTTCCAGCCATTTAAGGCTTCGGCGTAAAGTCGTGCCGCTCATTCCGCAACATGCGGCAAGTTCATTGCATCGCCCGACATACTCACCACGTTTGCACGTATAGGTGCGTTTTCTCAGACATACGCTTCCGTCAGCGAAATACACTTCCGAAATCAAAATCAGATACGCCATACCGATCGATTTCTCACGGCCTTTCCCGTGAAATAGCATGGTAAACACTTTGCGCGGTATTCGGACAAACGATTGTCCCAAGAATCCGGCCACCTTGTCTCTGCTCAAATTTGCATCCATAAAAATGGTTGGAATTAAGTTTATAAAATTGGTTACTCGGTTTGGCGTTTGGTTGACCGGTCTGAGCAAACTATGAAACAGCTACTTACAACATGGCGTGGCGCGCACACGACCACTCTCAATGGCGATCTATCTTAATATATAAGAAAGATTCTTCTTAAAAAGATATATAAATAGCAATTTTTCAAATTTTTTTCAGAATATCAAATTCGGTCCCTACCGAGATCACAAAATTACAACCCGGACCTCAAATTATGAAAACCATTTCACCCACATTTTATTTTAGAGCAAAGAATGCCATACAATGCTTAAAATCAGATTATTATTTACTTTAAAAAAAACTACTTAAATGCCTTAAAATCTGCATTCATCACATTCGTGATCGTTTCAGCCTCCGGATTTTGCTCCTTCAGCTTGTTCAAAAGAGTGATTTCCATGTTCCCGGTGTCGAAAACCAGGTATATGTAACTGGCCAGACGGACAAACGAGCAATCCCCGATAATCCCGGTTCGCATCATCGCCCCCATATAGCTTATGAACTGTTCGGGGCGGGCCACCCATATTCTGGCATTCCCCGTTCCTTCCTTCCAATAACCGCTATAGCGGTAGAGTTCGTCACTGTAAGTCGCGAAAAAACGATCCGCCAAACGGATCCACGCCTTCACACTCTTGGTTTGCATCACTTTGAACAGGAATGCGAGCAAAAACAGTGTCACCTCGCGTTCGTCGTCCAACTCTTCGATATACTCCTGCAGGAGCGGAAACGACATGTTCCTTCCGACTATCTCTCCTACTTTTTTTTCAGAAACTTCACGAACTCGTCCATGAAGCCGTCACTCATACCTTTTTGTTTGTTCATTTTTGTCTTTGTTTTTAGTTAGATTTTTAGCATTATATGGCATTCTTCTTTTATTCCCTATACCCCCGAAACACCTATGTTTCGCAACCAAAACACCTATGTTTTGACTTTAAAACACCTATGTTTCGAAATTCTCTCTCCGCCGGCAAATCTACGAAAATTAATCGACTCTATTCGACTCTAATCGACGCTAATCGACTCTAATCGACTCCGAAGTTTTTCCCTGTCGTATCTTTGTATAGTCAATAAGGACAAACCCGATCAATCAGATATCCACACGGCCGTTTTCCATGCGATATTAGTTTTATCAATTATTCACCTTTAAATTCCTAATTTTATGCCATTAGTTTACACTCTCGTCAAACGCAAAGACATGAGCAAAGGCGCAACCGAAGGTTCGACCCTTTACCATGCACAGACCAGCATCACGAAACAACTGACGCTGAACAAGATCTGTACCCGTATCGAAAACCTCTGTACCGCCAGCCGCGGAGAGATCATCCTGGTCCTCGACGGCCTGATCAAAGTCATGAACGAAGCCCTTTCCGACGGCGAGTCCATCCACCTGGGCGAGTTCGGCAGCTTCCGCATGGTTGCCGGCAGTAAGGGATCGCCCACCATCGACGGCTTCAGCACCGCCCTCTTCAACCGTGCCCACATCGTCTTCTACCCCGGCACGATGCTGAAGAACATCGTCAACACCGTCTCCTTCGAACGCTACGTCCCCAAAAAAGACGCCTCGTCCGAATCGTCCGGCGGCGGCAACACCGGCGGCAACGGCGGCGATGGTGGCGACGAACGCCCCGGCGAACTGTAGCCCCCTCTCTCTCTTAATTCTTTAACTCTCTAATTTTCAAAGAAAACAACTCTTTAATCTTCAAAGGAAAAAATGAAGCAAAGCGAATTTTTACACCCTCTCCTTCCCCTGGCCCAAAAGGCGGGGGAAGCCTTCCGGATCAATCCGGTAGTCATCCTCGCACAAGCAGCGATCGAGTCCGGTTGGGGACAGAGCACACTTGCCGTCGAGCACCACAACTATTTCGGCATCACCGCCTACGGCCGTCCCAACGTCTGGTGGAAAGGCGAAGGCATCGAGCTCGGCGCCCACTCCCTCCGTTTCCGCGTCTACGACAGCCCCGCAGACTCCTTCATGGACTATGCCCGCCTGGTCCGCTCCGCCTACCCCTTTGCCGCCGATGCCAGCAACGACGCAAAAACCTTTGCCCGGAAAATCTCCCAAAGCAAATACATCAGCGAAGTCAACGGCGACAACCGCGCCGCCTACCAAGCCCTCTTAGTCAAAATCAGCAAAAAAATCGAAAAACAACTTCAATCATGATCCTTTTCAAGATCCGTTGTTTGGATTCTTCCAGCGTCATGCCGTTCTTCAAGGCCTCCTCCATAGACATGACAGGATATGCCTCGACAACAGGATTTTCAAGCAAATAAGAAACGCCCGGTTCCTGTACGGAAGAACTGTCCTTTTCGGATATGGTATAAGTTTTCAATTTTTTCATACACTCAATTTTTTATTTCCCAATATCCAGTCTCAAATCATAAATCATAAATCATAAATCATAATTCATAATTCATGAACATCCTTGAAACCATCCTCAATTTCATCACCACCCTCGCCCGGGTCATCTTTCTCCGGCGTAAACAACCGGTTGCCGGTGACAACCTTTGTCCTTGTCCTCTGCCTGAGCCTCCTATCCCTACTCTCCCTGTGGAGGGGGGATACGGAAATGACTCTCGCCGCTCTGGGAGCGATACTCTCGCTCCTCTCTCCCAGCCCCTCGAAGCCGACTGGCTCGGCCTCTCCGGCTACACCTTGATGCTCTCCGGCGGAATCGCCAGCCTCTACAAAGCCTTCCTCACATAAAGGCCCCTTCTGCATCTGCTGCGGGATCGCATAAAAACCGCCTATATAATAAGGCCCCCTTTATGCGATCCCGCACAGAGCATTGGAACAAGTATTTCCTTCAATCAAAATTGGTGATAATATGCCACTCCTTGGCTGTTTTTTCATTGATGACTTTCACTTCTGTATCTTTAATTTTCCATATTTTCAAAACATGGCGAAGTTTGCTCTTCAATTCATCCAACACCGGTGGCAACCACTCTTCCCTGTGGCCATAAATAATCAGCAATAACTGATAATCAGCATCTTTGAGATCAACGGCTCTCAATTTACTTCCAATGACTTCTTTATCGTGACGCAATAAAACGGCATTGTAGAAAGCTATTGTATCACGAAATTTCGATACTATATCATAAATAAAGTCATCAAAATCATTTTCATTTTTCGGATTTGGCGTAGAACTCTTTGCTTCGATAAGTACAACCTTATCCTGTAACATCACAACACACTCACAGGTAGTAAAACCTTCTACTTGCGAATGTAGTTGGGACTTCTCTATATGGTAGAAACAGTCATCTGCAAAATCGAACGTCATTCTTGATTCTTTAAATGCTGTCATCAGAGTTCAATTTCTTTCCGGTATATATTTATGGATTCGCGGATGATAGGATTCTCCGGCATGCCATCCAACAAATCACTTTGTTCAGCCTTCCCGTCTACAAACGACAAGGTAGGAATACGCATTTTGTTTCGATGGGCAAGAATGTAAAGGTTTTTTATGACAAAATAAGAATGGGTGGAGATAAATATCTGCAGACCGGCCTTTGCCAATAAGACAAGGATCTCCATAAAACGACGGATCATCTCCGGATGCAGATTAGCCTCTGCTTCATCTATAATGACGATAGACTTACGAGTCAGATAATGGTTGCCCAAAAGCAGATCCAGAATAGCCAACCGCTTGATACCCTCCGATGTTATGTTGATTTCAAATATCCGCCGGTCTTTGTCCCTGAATATCCATGCCTTTTTATCATCGTCATACTCAATTCGTCCCCCAATCGCGTCGTCAAGACATTCCCTTGCATCGGAAAAATCTTTATAGTTACGCCCCATCATTGTCCTGTTCAGAGCCCGCGACAAATCGACATACGATTTATCAAAGCCAAAAGACTTATCTACATCAAAAGAACGAAGTATCACATCCTGAATCGAAACAATCTCTTTCGCCGGAATAAACACATTGTTCACCTCAGTGGATGCAAACGTATCCGTAACATTCTGTACAAGCTTCGTGGTCGCGATGCCAAATGTATAGCAGAACTCTTCTCCGCTGTCCGAAGACATGGAAAACTCCAAGCTTTGTTCATTCTTCCTGACCAACGAACCCAAGGAATTGACCTGAAAAGTCCAATACAACGAATCGGACAATATCTCCTTGAACGACCGAGGCTCCTTTCCCCGTTGATATTGTTCAATGGTTTTCAAAGCAGCATAAACCCCTTTAAGGAAAAATGTCTTTCCCGACCCATTGTGACCAATGAGCAAATTAATACTGCCAAGATCCTCACATTTTACATCAGCAATAGGTCCAAATGATTTTATTGATATATCTTTAATCATAATCGACTTAATAAGATTACAAAGATAACCCAAAAAACAATATCAAACCGGAAATCCCCTCTTTTGTTGCCAGAAACACCTCCCGCGCAAGTTCCGCGACTTTTATTTGCTCGGCGACAAAGCGCTCACATAAGCGCCGTCTTTGGCTTCGAAGATGGTGCTTGGTTCTTTGACGTCCACGCTATGCCATATGCCCAAGGGGATCTGCACGCCGTATTTGCCTTCGCGCGGGCAAAGGGTCACGCGCGAGACCTCCGTGAATTTCCGTTCCCCTTCGGCCCCATCCGTAGCGGGCACCTCGTCATAGAGGACAACATCCAGCCACCCCTCTATGCAGACCGTCGTTTCCGCCGTCTCCGCATGCCGGTGAACCGGAACGACCGTCCCCGGTTCCAACGCATTGAGCATCCTCTGACTCTGATCCCGTCCCGAAGTACGCAAATCAAAATTCATCCGTCTCCGCTCACTCGCCACCGCCTCCCGATGAAGCCCCGCAAGCAACTCCTTATCAATCCTTTGTATCTCCATACTATTCAACTATTCAATTTTTCAAGGGACACCCCCTGTTCTCGATCAATATTTTCTCCAGACCATCTTGTTCACTACCAACCCATTCTTCTATTTATATATTCATCAACCTCATCTGTTGTGTAGTACGGTCCCTCATTTTCTATGTTTTTCATGGTATATTCGGCCACTTTTTGCAACAAATCACCAGGCATCACATATTCTTTATCTTTCGTTTCACGAATATCAACCAAAGACTTAACGAACCTATGCCCTTCCCGAAGTTTATCACCTTGCAGCCCCATAACTTCCTCAGTAGACCGGAAATCACCCCGTTCATAAGCTTTAACTGCGTAATCAGCAGATTTATCCAATATATCTTGCAACAACTGCACTTCAGAAGCCTCTTTTGAAGCCAGTTTTTTAACAAACTTATAAACCTCAGACAACTTTTCCTTATCCAACTTCATAAGTTCCTTAAAAATATCAGCACGTAAAGCATCTATGCCCAGAGTATTCATATCATCTTACATTTTCCAATTTATCACCAACCCAACCTCCAATCGACAAAGTCACAAACATCAGAAGTCACCGTCCCCACAATCATCATTGTTAAGGAAGCAAATATAAGGATTATTCCGTACCGGCACACCCCTCCTTCTACAATTCTTGCCCCTCTTCTACAATAACACCCATCACAAGAACAACTCCGTACGAAGATGCATCCCCCTCACCTCATCCAACCTCTCCTGATCCAACACCCCCGACTCCCAAAGCTCATCCAAACGCTCCTCCAACACCTGCGAAAGACGCCCGGTCAATTCCTCTTTTCCTTCCGGCAACTCCAACATCACTCATCTATTTATTATTCGTACTCACATATACTCGCCCATTAATCTCAAAATCATGCTCGGTTCAATCATCTCTTCAATGATTCAAGATATTTCTCGTGCAGATGATAATATTTCTTCATAAACACGAGATAAGCTACAGCCAGCAAAACGATCACGATTCCCAAATAAACCCAATGAACAACCGCTTGATCCGGTAACACATATACCATAATCAAAGAAACAGCCAACTGCAACACCATATAAATAAGGCTGACCACAGGATGAGACATATTCAATTCGTTCGCCATCAACTGGTATGCATGTTTTCGATGTGCCTCTCCCAAATTTTCATGAAGCATTATCCGATGACAGATCGTAAGGCAACCGTCCACACCATACACCACAAGAAAAGACAGCCAAGTTATATCTCCAGTCTGCATCACCAATTTCCCGATAGAGAACAATAAGATAAAAGCGATCCCGATACTTCCCACATCCCCGGCAAAACACTTCGCCCGATTTTTAGGACGGAAATTGAACAAACAAAATACCAGTACAGACAGGATCATAACAATCAAAAAAGAACTCTCCATAAAATGTATCTTTTTGTTCATCAACAACAAAGGAACAAGCACCGCCAAAGAATATCCTCCCGTAATACCATTCACTCCATCCATAAAATTGATAATGTTCGTCGCTCCCACGCACACGATCAAAGCAAGAATCACGATCCACCACATATCCAGATGCAAAATATCCAACTGATGGAACATCAACCCCATAGCTACAAACTGCGCTACAAGACGCACTGAGTCTGGCAAACTATGAATATCATCCACAAACGATATCCCAGCAGCCAAAGTCACCGCCGCCAACATCCACGGATACTGAAAACCATAAAATCCGCTCCATACCCATGCACCAACTAAAAAAATAATGCCACCACCACGTAAGATAATCATCGAATGAGATGAACGCTCATTGGGTTTATCGATGATGTTACACTTATCTGCAATACGGAAATAAATAAGTTCTGCCAATAAGAGTATGAAAAAAATTAAAATATACATTTTCATTTCGTTTTGTTATTACTTACTATCAATACTATATTCGTATATCTATATTGGTGAAATCTTTTAATCGTGTGTATACCTAAAATAGATAGTTTCTGATTCTATATCGTTTTGCTTGCAATAATCACGCATCATACTTGGACTCTTTTCAACAAGCGTTTACTTTCCGAAGCTCCGGATTGTATCAATCAGACCATCCTTGGCACGAATCGGCATCGCATCAATACCCAATGCAGATTTGATCTTCTTGTTGCTCACCACATAGTTTTCCGTGAGTTTCTGCATACGGAGAGGATTCAACGGCAGGTGTAACCAACCGCCCACCTTTGCCACACCATTCATCAGCCCTTTCGGAATGCGCCAGATGTGTGCTTTCTTACCTATTGCCTCACAAATCACCTCAATAAGTTCGTTGGTAGAGAGAGCTTCGTCATCACCCATGTGGTATATACCCGAAGGAACAGACTTTGTCAACAACCCTTCTATCACAACACAAAGATTACCAATAGAAGTAAACGAGCGACGATTCTCAAACGCTCCCAATGGCCAAGGAATGCCTTTCTTCACCACACCATACAACATATTCAAATTACCCTTATTACCAGGACCATGAATCATGCAAGGGCGTATGATGTAAACTTGTTTATCCGATACAATACTATCGCTATCATCAAAATTGTGGAACAGACGTTTAAGAGCCTTCGGCGCAAACTTTTTGATGATATAGTCCTCCGCCTTAATCTTGCTCTCTCCATAAGGACCCACAGGTGTTGGTACACACTCTTCGGTCAGGAATTCACCCTTCACACGGTCGGCAGCACTCTTCACCGTAGAGAAAAATACAAACTTCTTGGCAGTTGGTGAAGCCATATACCAATCGAAGATTTTCTGCGTCAGTCCTGTATTCACCTTAAAGTAAACATCAGCAGCACTCTTATTGCGAGTGTCATGTGCCATTCCTGCCAAATGAATAATGGCATCAATTTCAGGTAGTCCATTTTCAACGTCTAATGCATCCCAACTGAAAGTACACATCACACCATCCTTCTGAGGTTGTACAATGTCCAACCCATATATTGTATTCTCCTTGGCGAGATATTTTACCAAATTTGAGCCTACAAAACCGTGGACTCCAGTAATCAATATGTTCATATCTTAAAATTCTTTTACCAAATTCAAATATTGGTCACATATCTGCGGCCATGTATAATTCTTTTCTACTATTTTACGAGCTTTCTCACCTTGTTCTTTCAAATTCTCATAGTCATTCTCCACAGTCTGCATATTAGCAGCCAACTGTCCTACATTCTTCACCTCACTCCAAAGACCAATTTTGTATTTTTCCAGAACCTCCATGATGGAAGGAATGCGAGTCACTACAGGAATCTTCCCATACGACATACCCTCAAGAAGAGCAATAGGTAATCCTTCCGAAGAAGATACTAAACAATAAGCCATACAGTTTTTTAACAATGCGCTTTTAGTATCCCCACATACAATCCCTGGAAATATGATGTTCTTGCAACCTGCTGCACGTTCCACGACTGTTTTTCCGTAAGCATTGTTAACATCGCCACCTATCACCAGTTGATACTCACCATAATCATGCTGCTTAAAAGCGTCAATCAGTACTTCATAGTTCTTGATAGGATCTATACGTCCTATCGTCAAGAAAAACTTACCTACATTGATGCCATTCTTCTCCAGAACATTAGTATTCAATTCTTTTACTTCAGGCATAAACACACCACAAGGTAACACCCTACATTTCTTTCCGTATCGCTCATACACTTCCTGCGCCTTAGTATGGCTGACGGTAATCACATTGCGCGTAAATGCAAGGGCAATCTTCATTGTGGTTACCATAATTTTCTTCTTCTTTGCACTATGCTTTGGACTATCCTCTGGCAGACTATGAATTATTGCACAAGTCTTCATTCCAAACAGTCGAGCGATAAACGCAGGTATCACAGAATACGTCACTGTCTGATACGATACCATATCTATCTCTTTACGGTGTTTAATCAGATAAGGTATTGACTTGAAATATAAAGTAGGAAGACTCGTGATTGTACCACCATGAGTCTTGTATTGTTTTATGGTGACACCTTTATAGTCTGTTATTTTGTTACACGAACCAAACGCCATCACCAATGATTCGAAACCACATTTTTTTAGGGCAAGTGCAAGGTTAAAGGTATAAGAGTTGATCCCATTCGGATCCTCATGCGCACCTATGAATACTGTTCTCATAAACTATTTAACGTCCTTCTATTAAATCCATGTATCTCCTTTCGAATAACTCCAATGAATAACTTTCTCTGAGAATCTGATTGCTTTTCTGTCCCATTTTGTTGCGTAAGTCAGAAGAATCCAACAGACGACAGAGTGACGCAGCTATTCCATTCACGTCACCTATAGGATGCAGAAACCCATTCTCTCCATCTATTACTAAATGATCATTGTCACCCACATTGGTTGCCACTACTGGCAAACTCCAGTTTAAAGCTTCCATGATACTATTGCTCGTACCTTCAAAAAGACTGGTAGAGAGATAAATATCAGCATTCTGTTCTAATTCAAATACGTTATTTGGCTTAATGTATATGTCGCTCTTCTTTTCTATGCCATATTCCTTCACCCAATTTCTAATCTGTCCTTCAAGTGAGCCATATCCTACGATGCTAAGACGGAAGTCGTTCCGCTCCAATAGGGCAACACCTGCTATAAGCGTCTCATAATCCTTCTGCGGGTCAAAACGACCGACTGTAATGATGTTTTTCACCTTATGTTCTTGGCGAGCTATAGGTTCGGCTATATTGGGAAAACAGTTCGGTATTACGATGTTCTTGCTCTTATGAAAGCCAAGATTTCCGAAATAATCCGCACCCGAATAGCAGTTGTAAATAGTGCCAGTAGCCCACAGATTATGCGCCAACTTCTCCATTAACATCTTACCTTTGGGTAGGCGAGAATTACGTATGCCATTATATACCCTTATACCACACATACGGCCTACGAACGAACCTACAAAATCAGGCATTGTAAGGTAGTTCAGTAGCACATCTGTTTTTGTCTCTTTCAAAATATTCCTAATATGCCCCATCTTCGAAAGCATATTGCCAAAGAGCTTATGAACTTTCACATTACTTTCAGCAAGTAAATCCACATTGTATTTATATTCCGGATAATCACCATACAACACAATCAAATTCACATCTGTCCGTTTTGATAGATGGGTAGCAAGTAATACCGCTTGTTTCTCCGCCCCTCCTGAATCTATTGTCGATACAAGAATTGAAATTCTCTTCATATATTCCTATTAGTGTTCTCTTTCTTTTATGAATTTTGCAGGATTACCTGCCCATACCTGGTATGGTGGAATATCTTTTGTAACAATACTACCGGCTCCTATAATAGCCCCTTGTCCTATAGTAACCGAATTGCAAATTACTACATTCACTCCGATGAATACATCGTCCTCTATATGGACCTCTCCGATCCGAAATCTTCTGCCTTTTGATGTTGGATCAAGATAATGGGTCAATATCTTTGTACCTGCTGTAATTGCTACATTATTACCAATAAAAATTTTGTCTGGAGCAACTGTATCAATTAACGTTCCACCATAAACCAAAGCTCGTCCTTTAATATTTACCCCCCCCATTTTCAGGAACTTAGCTCGATATTGAGGAAGCATAGGAAGTCCAGCAAGACCTAACCAAATCTTTCTCCACATGCGCTTGGGAGAATAAACTTCAAAAAAGTGTTTAACAGACATATTCTTTAAATTAGATGAACGCGGTATTCGTTTATTCCTTGTATATTAAGTATTATACTAATTCTGCTTAGGAAATCTAAGAAAAGCCAAATGGCCCAATGGTTTAGTAATGAACATAAAAACAATGAGCATAAAAGAAAAGCCAGCAATAGTCTGTCTCATTGTTTTTCCAGCAGCTATAGCTGCATAATTCAATTTTACAGCAGACAAAGTTATTATCTTCGGTTGATGCCAATAATATTTAAATATACAAGGCAGAATTACTCTTTCTGAAATCCATGCCCCTAATGGGTACCTTCCTGCTATATTTCGACTGCTCAACGTATCGCTTGTGCCCTGAAAGTATATCCGCAATGGCTCATTAAGATAAACGGTCTTATACTTTGTGGCAATTGATACCCAAAGAATATTCTCAGAGATATAATGCGAACCTTCTGTATCAGGGAGCTTTTTAGCAAACTCTCTCAGCACATCAGTCTTCAATATACCCCATTTCTCGCCACGGATGCCAAACTTAAAAGATATTTCATTGACATCTGACAACAGATAATTTTCTCCTTTGGGTATTGGAAATTCTCCTCCCACTACTTCTCTTGTCACAGAATCCTTGACCAGACAAGAGATTCCTGCAATGGTTGGTTTCACATCGTCAGGGAGAAGGTTATATGTATTCATGAATACTTCTATGGTATTTGGTTCGAACTCATCATCTGAATCTGCTATGAGAAACCACTCCCCTTCTGCCCTTTCAATAGTTTCTAACAATGTTGTGAACTTTCCTCTATTCGTCTGTTGAATAAAACGAATGTTCAAGTTGCCCTCATTTTCCCACTGTTTTACTATCAAAGCTGTATCATCCATCGAACCATCATCTACGATAATCCACTCAAAATCCTTGACAGTCTGAGCCATCAAACTTTTATATACTCTAAATATGGTGTGAGCACGATTATAAGATGGTGTAAATACTGTTACAGTCATAATTTTGTCTATTTTTTTATTGTCAGTTTCTTTATCACATCAATGATTTTCTTTGTTTCCGTTAAATAGTTGAATTGTCTTAATGCAACCAAAGCACCTGCTTTACCTATCCTTGCAGCCTCTTCCGGATGTTCCAAAGCCCAAATCAATTTCGATGAGAACCCACTTGCATTACGTTCTTCTGCAAGAAGAGCAGATTCTCCATCTTTCAAAAACAGAGGAATGTCACCGACTTTGGTTACAACAACAGGATTCTCAGTAAGGAGATATTCACCTAATTTGGTAGGGAAACCACATTGTGCTTGCAAAGAATCAGGACGATCAAGAGCAAGAATAGTAGCATTTTTTAGAATCTGAGGCATATCCTTTGCAGATACGATACCAGTGAAGACAACTGCCCCCTTTATACCAAGCTCTTCTATTAAACTGAGATTACCAGATTCGTCATCCTTGTCAGGAGTCTTACCAATAATGTACAGTTTTACATCTGGGTGTGACTGATGTACTATCGCAAATGACTTGATTAGTTCATCCACCCCATCTTTATTGTTGGATGCAGTACCACAATAGGCGATATACTTTTCTGACAATTGTTTCTTGATCCCTTTAAAACGATTACTGTCCACCGTCATATTGACGATCTCTATTTTCTCTTTAGGTAACCCCAAAGAAGAAAAATAGTCTTTCAAAGCTGTTGATATAACAAACATTCCATCCAACTTTGGTATCTCACGTTTATATCGTTCCACATTGAAACCTTTGAAACTATATATATCAGGATGTTCTGTTTTCTCATGGACAACTTTCACATTTTTTCTTTTTATAACATTGAAAAATATATTTCCAAAGTTAGTTAGAAATACTACATCTCCACATTTAAGGCTTCTTGCAAATTTCCAACCATAATACTCCTCTGCAAGTTTATTTAATATCCGATTTGAAAAAGGCATCCGTTCCCACATATACTTGAATTTAATATGCGGATAATCCTCCTGCACCTTGTTCATCTTTGTATCAGGAGCAAGATAAACAACCTCTGCATCCATACCAAGTTCAGAAAAGCCACGTACAAAACTCAGCACACGATTGGTAGGAGCTGTGTTTGGATTGTATGAATTACAAACAATATATACTTTACACATTTATTCTATTTTCATTTTAACTTTAAGATTCTCTATCGCCTCTACTCGTCGCTTCATTTCTCCTTTTAGAGAAGAATTCCAGTCAAAAAGGTCAGTTTTCTTTATGGCAGGCATCCCCACAAGCAAAGCATTGCCTTCTGGAAATGACTTGGTAACAACAGAATTAGTAGCCACAACTATATGATCGCCCAATATATCTCCTCCTGTAATCTTTGCTCCAGTAGATAGAAGCAAACCTTTGCCTATTTTTCTGCCTGTATCAGTAATACATGTTGACGTATGCAAAATAGCATATGGTCCTATTCTGTTTGTGTTTCCCACAACGATGGTTCCATAGTGAGGAATGACCAATCCGTAATCGCAAGCATTATATCCGATACTGAATCCAAGTTTACGAGACAATCTAAAAAATAACAACTTATTGATTATAAGCAAAATACCCCCGGAAAATTTACATTAAGAGTAATATTGTACCTTTCTCATTACTTTAAGAAACTCCATGATGTAATCTGGAGCAACAAGATGCAATAACTTCATCTTGAGAGGTTCTTTGAAGTACCCTCTATTCATCATCATGTCCGCCTGAAGATAGAAGTGGAGGTGGTTGCGAGAAGTAATCATTATGTTATATAATTTTTAATATTGTAATTTTCTATCTTTACACTCAGCGAATGCCCAAAAAGAAACAAGTAATCCAAAATATGTTGGATAAAGAATCAGATGACTCACCATTGACATAACAACAAAGCATACATATGAGACAAGCATAGGGAAAGCCAATTGGCTACGTTTCCTAAACAAAAGAACTGTCCATTTAATGAGTGAAAAATGCATCAACACATAAAGAAAAAAACCTATAGCCCCAAAGTCATAAAGTACTTCAAGGAAATCGTTGTGAGCACTTAATGCTATAGTCGTATCTTTACCTTTAACCGAATCAAAACCTTTTCCTATAACTTGCTGTATCAAGTCTTCGCTCCTATATCTATTGATAACATCTTCGTATATCATATCGCGCCCATTACCACCATCAGCTTTTATCATTTCAAAACGTTTACTAATATCATATATGGATTCAGCCTTATACTGATAAACCGTAAAAATACCAGCAATAACCAATATCGCTGCAAAAAGGCTCTTTGGATGTAGACATTTTCTTCTAAAAAAATCACTATAATACAACAAAATAACAGAAATAGACATTATAATTATTCCAGATCTTTTCAAGGCTGTAATAGCACACAAAGAAACAATAACAATCATTATCCAACGTTTTGTTGTATTCGAGATACAAGCAATCCAAGGAATCATCAAAAGTGGATAAAAAACAGCATTATCTCCGATAAGATCAAAATTCATCAGCCTTGAAGCATGTGAATAATTGAATGATAATGCTAAAAGAATTGTGGTTATCATGACCTTCTTATCAAAACTCCTACATCCAATATTTTTTACAGAAAATATGGCATATGTAATAAAATAGACACAACACCAATAAGATGATTTTAATAAAGTCATCAGTTTGTTTCCTTCAATTGATGGATGAAAGATTGCACATAATACAATATAAATAAAAAAAACACTTACTATTGTGCCCAGTTGGGCTGCTTTAGCCGTTTTAAAACTACAAATGCCACAAAATAGGATTATAACAAATGTAAGCGTCGGAAAGAAGCGCATTAAGCCAGTATCAACAATTGGTGTAGGCGCCAATGTTAAATATACAACAAATAATGTTATTAAGTATTTTCTATAATTTCTTATTAAACTCATAATCTATGGTGACTTTCTCTCAACTGATCTTCGATAGCTGAAATGGTTAAATAGCGGTATGTTTCATTTTCTGTTAGTCGTTTAAGAACAGACATCCTATAGTTTTCAGAACCAGCATATAATGTATTTCGGTTAAACAAGTAATATATTATTTTCTTGCATTTGGTTATGATGTTATCATCGGAAGAAGTACCATTCAACGCAGACATATACAATCTCAATGGCAAAGCCTTGAATGCCATTGCATTCTGTTCTTTCAACATAGATTTATATAAATTCTCATCTGCAAGAACCATACTTTTCTTTTCAATATCATTTATATCATTCTGAACTAATATGACTCGTTCATCGTTCATTTTGTGCTGAATCACATTATAATTAACGCCGTTATCACTAAAATGAAGAACACAAGAAATTCCTTTCGTCCAAGTATCCATATTCCCATTGAAACCTGTGAAAAAGAAGTTTCCCAAACTATAGAAAATTATAGATTTACCATATTGTTCAATGCCTTGAGCTATATGTGGATGTCCCCCAACAACAACATCAACCCCTAGTTCACACCAATGACGATATAGCTGTTGGAATTGTTTAAGTGGAACTGGATAATTCTCAAGTCCCGCATGTGGAATTACAACAAGATAGTCAACTTCTCTGCGTAAATACCTAATTCTCTCATCTACATAATAATCCCCTAACCATGCATAGCCATATCGCTGTTCTTTCTCCTTATACTGGCCAAGTTGTGCTTCACATAGATTTATCAACCCTATTTTTAATCCACTTATTTCAAGGACTCGCGGGCGATAAGTATCTTCATACTTAAAACCTGCACCTATATGTACAAAATCGTAATCCTCAATCTGTCTGATCGTCTCTTTTAATCCATCGTACCCATAATCAGTCACATGATTATTTGCAAGAAGCAGCATATCAAAACCAGCTTCTTGCAATGATTGTAAAGTAGAGGAACGCTGAAGCATCTGCCCTTTGAGCCGAGACTGAGACTGACAAGTTCCCTCAAAATTACATATCGAATAGTCGCATTGCTGAATTACATCTACAATGCTCTGATCAATAAACTGTTTATCTGTTGTTTGATTAATAATATCTCCGCAAATGAAAATATCCGCCTTTCTCATCATACTATTTAAATATTTCCGATAAATAATCCATTGACGACTGCTTATATTTTGCAAATGCAGACTCATTAAATAGTTTGATACAATTCTCTGAAGAATCAATACTATTTGAACCTTCAACTATCCGTTTTTGCAAATTACAAACTTTCAAGAGCGATTTTATTCTTTGTGAAGACTTTGGCACAGCGATATAAGTGTTGAAATTCTTACGGAAAATAAGCGAAAAAGCCGTTCCGTGAAAAGAGTCAGTTATCACGTATGAAGCTTTTGAGAAATATCCTACAAACTCCCTCGGACCAGCATCAAAAATGACTTTGTCAATGCCCTTATAGATAAAACTGATGTCGGGGTGACGTGTGATACAATAAATCTTTAGCTCTTTTTCTGCTGCAACCTTTCTTGCAATATTGAGCATCGGAATACCACCATTCAAATCATAAACTAAAAGATATTTCTCATTCGTTTTGGGAATCTTCATCATCTCACTCCATAGATCGCTAGACAAAAGAAAAGTTGGATCTATTACACAAGGAACTTCTTTTTTTAAAATTTCGGATAGCATCTTTGCACCATCGTTTTCCCGACAACTTATATAGTTGAAGTCTTTAGTCAACTCTTCAACTTCTTTTTTTTCGGCTTCTGAGAAAGTACTCCGACCAAAACTTGGAGCATAAGCAGCTTTGATTCCTGATTTTATTTGAAACTGCTGGAAAAATAAAAGTGAATACTTAGAATTGAGATTAAACACCTGATCACTTCCTGTAAGATAATAATCAAATATAGGCATCTCTTTTAACAGAGTATCAATATTTGGGAATCTATCTGAAAGATTAAATTCCTCTATTATAAATTGTTTTTCACTTTTATTCCTTTTATAGAGTGCTGGATAGTGGGTAAGAATCAAGCCATATTTTATTAACTTTTTTATTGGATTCCTTGCTGAAGTATAAAAGATACGATAATGTCCATATGAATAAAAATCAACAACTGAAACTTTGACATTCTCAAACTTATTCTCTATACACTTCTTTAAAGCATATGCCTGCAAAACAGCACCATAATTGCATATATATATAGTAAAAAGACCGACTGTTCTCATCTTTGCTTTAATTCTTTACGTTTAAATATCCAAAGTGCTAGGATATTGATTAAAAAATATAATAGATAGGATACTACGTTACCAATTGCAGCACCTTCAAATTGAAAATAACGAATAAGGAGAATAAATGATACAGCAGATAATGCTCCTCCTAAGATTTTTACCCACATCAACAATTTTGTATACCCCATGGCAATTGATATCTGACTGGAAGAATAATATATTGCAGCAGTAATAGTTGATAATGCTATAATCTGCGAGTAGTGAGCTGAATATACATATCTTCCTGCTGTTAGCAGCCCAATAATATATGGTGCTAATGCTATATAAATAGATGCACATACAGCTATAGACCCTATGATTATTCCAATATATAAAGTTAACTTTTTAAAATTACGCTTTGAGTAACACTCGTAAATATCAGGCTGGAATGTAGAATTCACCGCATTACTGAAGATTGTTAAGTAACCTGCTATTTGAACACCCACACTATAATAACCCAATTCAGATAGGTCGCCTAAGCGCTCAAGCAATACTTTATCGAACCCAGCATTGAAGAAACTTAACATACCAGCAATAGCAAGAGGCCAACAAAAATGAAAAACTTCTTTAACAATTTTCTTGTCAATCTTACCCACAAAATATTTCTTTTCCAGAAATATCATTGTACCAAACACAATGCCATTACCGAGAATAGTAGCAAACAATCGTCCAAAAGCTCCCCACTTCACAATCGCCACAAATGTAATAGCAAGAGTAGCTGCTAAAACGCCATTAATAATAGTGACGAATGCGAATTTTTTAGCTTCACGCTTCAATCTGTATTCAGTAAGTTTTAGCGAGTATAATCCGGTAAATGGAATAGCAAAAATAGTAAGGAAAGCGTATGGCGAGAATGGAATATCACTTGACTTGTTTATCAATACATGATATACATAAAGTCCAATGATAGAAACTGTAGCCATGATAAACGAAAGATAAATTGCTAACTTCATTACAGTGGCCTTAATATTCTCTCTCTCTTCTTCTCTTACCCTAAAATATCTCTGGGTGTAAAAATTAGTCAAAAAGAATGTAATGAGTGGTGTCAAAAGCAAATTAAAAGAAGAGAAATATCCAATGGTGGCATAATCTTCCGGAGAAAGATTTTTTGCCATCATTGGATTAATGCACACCTGTATAATGGCGACAACTAAAGTAGAGCCAAAATATTGGAGAAATGCCCCTATACGTTTTAAGTATATATTCATCAATATCAATTAATGTTATACAAACAAACTATTTTTTTGTTTTAAAGTAAAGTTCGCCAAGTTTATTCAGACCTTCCTGATTATAAGAATACATGTATCCGCCCCAAGGGGAAAATGTAAGTTCACTGAAATACACTTTATCCTTATACTCATACAAATCCACCCGCACAATTTCAAAGTCTGCTGCTAGAATCTTTGCAATTTCGAGCATCCTGTCTAGATGTTTAGGCTTTTCTGGAATAAAATCAGGCATATATTCCTTCTTAGTGTATGGTAAGACATTCCAATTGGTATCCAGTGTGATGTATTTAGTAGTCCCAGTCTCACGCTCACAACATACAAAGACGTCACCTATCACGCCATTCACACATGTAAACTTATAGTCGGTAGGCCAAGCCTCTGAACCTGTATCAATCAGTTCTTCTGCATAAATTTTGGGGACTATTTTAAGATAATGAGGTTCAAAATGGTAACCAATATGCCCTTCAAGTACAATAGCTTCATTCAACTGCTTACGGATAGTAGGAATATTAATTTTACTCTTGTCTTTACAAAAGAAGTGACCACCGGAACCATTATTTGGTTTGAGGGCAAATTTTTCAGGAAGAGCCTTGAAATCAATATCCTCTGCTTTATCCCATACTCCATACACATCAAGAAGAATATCACCTAAACCCTTACTCTTGATATACTCTCTTACCTTCCATTTATCGGCATAGTAAGCATACTTCTGAAACTCTTTCTTGTTCATGGCAGAAAGTATCACTTCTGAGAAGTCCTTTGGGTGACAAAAATTAGGCCAATGCCCTCTGATTTGATGATAAGCGAAAGCATGCCAAAAAGCAATTCCTAATCTTCCACATTTTACGGCAATTTTCTGTAAATTCTTTTGAGAAAAAATTTTTTTCATAATTGTTTATTCAAATATTCGTTTGTAAATAACTGACTGTGAATCCTTGGAAGGGAAAATATATGTCCTTTTGAGTATTCATTAATATAAGCAGGAATTGTACACACTGCACTTCTGTAGATCCCAGATCTCTCAACTAAATGTACAATTCTCTCGGAGATAGCAAAAGGAGTCCCATAAGGATATGCAAAATGTTCAACAGGCTTATTGATAATTTCCTCCAACACTTTTTGAGAATCAGACAATTCTTGTAACACATTAACACCTCTCCTCTTAAGCATGCAATGTGAAACTGTATGAGACCCTATCGTGCACAAAGGGTCTTTTGACAATTCAAAAAGTTGTTTTTTTGACAAGAATCCATCCATTTCCATCAACTTTGTAGATATGTAAAGGACATAAGGAATACCAAACTCACGAAGAATAGGCACCGCATTGTAATATACGTTTGATGGTACATCATCAAATGTAATGACTATCTTATCCTTAGGTACAACATTTTTTTGAAGTTCTTTACATAAATCCGATAATGAAATAAACTGCTTCAAATCGCCAAGCTTAGTCAAAAGACTCCTAAAATCAGAGATCGAACTGTAACAAGAAACACTTACCCCTTCCGGGGGAGTCTCTGCCACATGATGAAACATCAAAATAGCACTTCCTTGTCCAGAAGTAGAACTGTGACATGCATACCTTCTTCGTATAATCCTGTCCTTCAGTAAATCAATATAGAAACTAATTGGCATCATATTAGTACATTTTCAATTTTAATTTAATAGCTCGCTTTACCCAACAGAATACATACCTGATAAGTAAATGCTCATCAAACCCCTTCAAAAAATATGGAACTACACTATAGTGATAGGCTGTAGATTTGACTTTAATAGTTTTAGTAGTATCATACAAGAATAGCCCATTCCCCAATATACCATACTTAACATTCAACTCAATAGGGCGCATATTAAGAGCATAGGATTTAACACATTCATAAGGTAGAACCTTAGTTGAAAGTATATACCGGCATCCTGTTACATTCTTATGGAATCCATATACATCTAAACAAAGATTTTCTCGTGGAATATCCACCCACTGATATAGATCCTCATTATTGAAATAAATATCATACTTTACAAGTTGCTCAAAGTCATTCAATCTATACACAAAATCATTCTGAAGTAAATTTACTTGAACTACGCAATTATTGTCGCTGCCATGTTCTCCGGCATCACTAAAATTTGTTGTTACTGAAACATTGGGATATACGATATACTTATTTGTGTCCCTTACATAAGCATTATAATATTTTGACCATGCTCTTGTCCATCCTTTGATGGTATCTGGCATATCTACATTCTGAATATCCTCTTCCGAATGCTTATCTCTCCATTCTTTGAACTTATTCCACATAGATTTCGTCCAACATTCTCCCCATGTTGATACATCTTGCATAAGAAAAACATCAGAGCCATTCTGTATATTGGCGAATGGCAATCCTACATAACCATTACGTTCATTCTTATAAAGGGAGATCTGAGCTATACGATTATCATCTCCATATTTTTCCAAAGTTTTGAGTACATACGAATAGAAATAAGGACTGACAAACAAATCATCTTCAAGCAAAATGATAGCTTTAAAATATTCTGTAAGATCACCGCATTGATATATATGATTCTTTAATCCGAGTCTTTCTTCCTGTATATTCACATACTTTTGTCCGTATGGCCATTCAAAATCTTTCACATAATTATACAGTTCTGTATCTCCACTACAATCAACACTTATTACAAGCGGGACATCATTTGAGGGATATTTTGCACTTCGTAAAGCTCCTAAGAGCCTCTTCATCGACTTTATACGGTTGTAACCTACACAAACAATCGCAACTTTACTTTTATTTGACAAGTCACTTTTTATATCTGTTATTCTCATTTGCCTAATAGATGTTTGAGTCTAAAATATGGATAGAGGGATATTGATCGGAAGTTAAAACGTACTTTTAATAATTTTCCCCATACACAAAATGCTTCTCTATTTTTACCAACCACTATGAGGTAAGGTATCAAACTTTCGTAGTGCAATATTCCAACCTTAGGCTGTTCTTTGATAACATCTGCATATTCCGTGAGAAAATAATTATGAAACTTAATATATCTCCCTGCATTATCCTTATAAAAATGAGGATCGCTCATACGCACAGCTCCGTGATTAACATATATACGAAGATATGATTCCTTGAGAGCTGCAACCTTCCAACCTTGCTTCAAGGCTCTGCACCCAAGAGCCCAATCAGACATATCATTTCCGATGCCAGATATCCATGTACCACCGATAGACATAAATACTCTCCTGCGAAACATAAATGTAGGAGTTCCGCTAATCATAGGACTTGCTACTGCCATAGGAAGAATCTCCTTACCACCTTCAGTCTCTGCTTTGTGAATGCGAAGTTGCTCTTTGGTGTTATTGTCATAATAAGTCATAGATCCATATATGAAACCATATTCCTCTGACAATGACTGTATCAATTCCAATTGCTTCTCTATTTTTTCAGGGAGGTACTCATCATCATCATCAAGGAATGTAATGAACTCTCCTCTTGAAATTCTAAAAGCTTCTCTTGTTTGAGCAATAGGACCACCCACAGGTACAGAGATGTACTTAATGTGAGAGTCATTATATGCAAAAACAACATCTTTTGTATTATCAGATCCTCCATCAGCAATAATATGCTCATAATTCTGATAAGTTTGTTTCTGGATACTTTCAATGCATCGAGATATGAGATTAGCACGGTTTTTTGTATTAGTGATAATCGTAACCAATGGTTGTTGATTTATCATTTTTATATGTAAATTACGTTATAAAAATCTATGAATAGCCGTTTCTGATAGACAAATGATATAAATTAAACCTGACTATAACCCATAATCAGATTCAAAAAGAAAAAGGTTCCTATTTCTTGTAGTATTTACTATACCATTCGGAAATTTAAAACTTACGCCACACCATCTTATTGACAATCCCCACATAAGATTGTACAATCTTCACAACCTTTGTACTGACGTTCTCATCGACATAATCGGGAACCGGAATTCCGTGTTGACCGTCACGGCAAAGTTCAACGGCAGTATCAACTGCTTGAAGAAGGCTTTTCTCGTCAATGCCAGCGATGATGAAGTCGCCTTTGTCTATTGCTTCGGGGCGTTCTGTAGATGTACGGATGCAGATGGCAGGGAAAGGATGACCGACACTGGTGAAGAAAGAAGATTCTTCGGGAAGAGTGCCTGAGTCACTGACTACAGCAAAAGCATTCATCTGAAGGCAATTGTAGTCATGAAAACCAAGTGGTTCGTGTTGGATGACACGTTTATCGAGTTGGAAGCCGGAGGCTGCAAGGCGGTTACGGCTGCGTGGGTGGCAACTATAGAGTATCGGCATGTCGTATTTTTCTGCCATTTTGTTAATTGCAGAGAACAGGGATATGAAGTTCTTTTCTGTGTCAATATTCTCTTCACGATGGGCAGAGAGGAGGATATACTTTCCTTTTTCCAAACCAAGACGTTGGTGAATGTCGCTTGCTTCAATCTCTGCAAGGTTATTATGCAAAACCTCTGCCATAGGAGAACCGGTGACGTAAGTGCGCTCTTTAGGTAAACCGCAGTCGGCAAGGTAACGACGGGCATGCTCGCTATATGCCATGTTTACATCGCTGATGATGTCAACGATACGGCGGTTGGTTTCTTCCGGCAAGCATTCGTCTTTACAACGGTTGCCTGCTTCCATGTGGAAGATGGGGATATGCAGACGCTTTGCTCCGATAACGCTCAGACATGAATTGGTATCTCCTAACACCAATACGGCATCTGGCTTTGCCTGTACAAAAAGTTTATATGAGCAGTTGATGATATTGCCACAAGTGGCACCAAGATCATCACCTACGGCATCCATATAGACCTCCGGTTCTGCTAACTTCAAATCTTTGAAGAAGATACCGTTAAGGTTATAATCGTAGTTCTGGCCTGTATGGGCAAGAATGACATCGAAATACAGACGGCATTTGTTGATAACAGCTGCAAGGCGAATAATTTCAGGGCGAGTGCCGACTACTATTATCAACTTCAGTTTACCGTTATCTTTGAATTTTATATCTGAATAATCAAATTTGGGTTGCTTCTCCATATTTATTCTAACTTTATTTCTGTTCTACTTTATCGAAATAAGTATCCGGTTTATTCGGGTCGAATATCTCATTGCAATACATAACAGTCACCAAATCTTCTGTTTCTGAAAGATTGATGATATTATGGGTATAACCGGGGAGCATGATGACTGATTGAATCTTATCACCGCCCACCTCGTAGTTAAGTATTTCGTCTGTTCCTTCCTTACGGAGCTGAATAAGTCCATGACCGCTTACTACGATGAATTGTTCCCACTTGGTGTTGTGCCAATGTTCGCCTTTCGTGATACCCGGCTTTGAGATGTTGATGCTGACCTGTCCGCAATTTAATGTGTGGACAAGTTCTGTAAATGAACCTCGATTGTCAACATTCATTTTCAAATTAAAGATAGCCTTTTCCTTGGGTAAATATGAAAGGAATGTACTGTAAAGACGTTTGGCAAAAGAATCTGCTGGGATTTCGGGTATCATCAGTGTATTGGGCATATCCGCAAACTGATGGAGCAGGTCTACAATCTCACCGAGTGTCGCCTTGTGCGTGACGGGACAATAACAATAGCGACCTTCGGCTGAAGGGGTCACTTCCAAGCCATCAAACTCACAATGATGTTCTTCACCTTTTAACGCGTGAATCATTTCGTCAACAAGGTCGTCAATATAGAGCAGTTCGAGTTCTACACTTGGGTCGTTGACTGTAATAGGCAAGTCATTGGCGATATTGTTGCAGAATGTGGCAACGGCTGAATTATAATTGGGCCTACACCACTTACCGTAGAGGTTAGGAAAACGATATACCAACACCTTAGCTCCGGTTCCCTTCCCATATTCAAGGAAAAGGTCTTCGCCTGCCTTCTTACTTCTGCCGTATTCGCTGTTGCCGAAACGACCGGTCAAGGATGCTTGCTGAGAGCTGGAAAGCATGACCGGACAATTATTGCCGTGCTTCTTCAAAGTGTCGAGCAATGTGGAAGCAAAGCCGAAGTTGCCTTTCATGAACTCGTCGTTATCTTTGGGACGGTTGACACCTGCCAAATTAAAAACGAAGTCACACTCCTTACACCATGCGTCAAGCTGTTCGGGCATAGAGTCAAGATCGTACTCAAAAACCTCGTCGATCTTCAAGTCGCCATAACAGCGTGCTTTACCGTCCTTGATATTATTAAGTTGGGCACAAAGGTTCTTACCGACAAAACCTTTGGCTCCTGTAACTAAAATCTTCATATTTCGATTATTACTGAATGAAGTTACCTTCGCCGCTTAATTCTTTTTTGATATAGTCTAACGATGCAATCTTTTCTTTCGTTTCCTCAAGACTAAGAAGATAAGCATTATTGGAATTAAACTCGTCAACTTCGGAGCGTTTCGTATCACCTTCCTTAAAATACTTGTCGTAGTTCAAACCGCGGTTGTCGGCCGGGACACGATAGAAGTTACCCATATCTTCAGCTTTGGCACATTCTTCTTTCGTAAGTAATGTTTCGTACATCTTCTCACCATGACGGATGCCAATGACCTTGATGTCTTCTTTCTTGCCTCCGAACAACTCGCAGACAGCTTCCGCTTGAATTTGGATGGTACAAGCCGGTGCTTTCTGAACAAGGATGTCGCCATTCTCGCCATGTTCAAAGGCGAATAGCACGAGGTCTACGGCTTCTTCCAGAGACATGATGAAACGAGTCATTTTCGGTTCGGTAAGGGTTATAGGATTACCGTTGCGAATCTGGTCTATCCAAAGAGGGATGACAGAACCACGGGAACACATGACATTGCCATAGCGGGTGCAGCATATTTTTGTCTTACCGGAGTAACGGCTCTTAGCTACTGCTACCTTTTCTTCAATAGCCTTGGAGATACCCATGGCATTGATGGGATAGGCTGCCTTGTCTGTCGAAAGACAGATTACGGCTCCAACGCCTGCTTCGATGGCTGCGGTCAAAATATTGTCTGTACCGATTACATTCGTTTTTACTGCTTCCATCGGGAAGAATTCGCAACTCGGAACTTGTTTCAATGCGGCTGCATGGAATATATAGTCAACACCCGGCATTGCGTTACGGCATGATTGAATATCGCGTACATCGCCAATAAAGAACTTTATCTTGTTTGCAACATCCGGATACTTGGACTGATATTCATGACGCATATCGTCTTGTTTCTTTTCATCACGTGAGAAAATACGGATTTCACCGATATCCGTACGAAGAAAACGATTTAATACTGCATTACCAAAAGAACCTGTTCCACCGGTAATCATAAGGGTTTTGCCTGCAAAAATGCTCATTGTTTTATATTTCAATTGTTTAACTTCATTTTTTATAATACCGCACATACCACTCGGTAAAATGCCTCAAACCTTCCCTCAGACTTGTGTTTGGTTTAAAACCAAAGTCTTGCTCCAAAGGTGTTGTATCTGCATAAGTTACAGGTACATCGCCCGGCTGCATTGGTACAAGTTCTTTATGTGCTTCGAAGTCGTAGTTTTCGGGAAGTACTCCTGCACGGAGAAGCTCTTCTTGGAGGATGGTTACAAACTCAAGAAGGTTTTCAGGGTGACTGTTGCCGATGTTATACACCTTGTACGGGGGTATTGGCAACCCATCTTCACCATTCTGCTTTTCAGGTGCGTGCTGCATTATGCGGACAACGCCTTCTACGATATCATCCACATAGGTGAAGTCGCGTTTGCAATTGCCGTAGTTGAAAATCTTGATGGTTCCGCCTTTCACGAGTTTATCGGTGAAGCTGAAGTAGGCCATATCGGGACGGCCGGCCGGACCGTAAACGGTAAAGAAACGCAGACCTGTTGATGGTATGTTGTATAGCTTAGAGTAGGCATGAGCCATTAGTTCATTGCTTTTCTTGGTGGCAGCATAAAGAGAGACCGGGTTATCGACCTTATCGTCTGTTGAATAGGGTACTTTCTTATTGCTGCCATACACCGATGAAGAGGAGGCATAGACGAGATGTTCCACTTCGTGGTGACGACAGGCTTCGAGTATGTTGTAGAAGCCTATGAGGTTGCTTTGGATATAGGCATCGGGATTAGTGATGCTATAACGGACTCCTGCTTGGGCTGCAAGATTCACAACAACAGCAATATCATTTTCCGTGAATATCTTTTCTACTACGTCTTTATCGGCTATAGATGCATGCACAAATGTCCAATCACGATTCAATGACTCGATTTCTTTCAGGCGTTCATATTTGATGTTGACATCATAGTAGTCGGTGATAGAGTCTATACCGATAACTTTGATGTGCTGAACATCCTGGAAAAGACGCTTGACAAGGTTGCTACCGATAAAACCGGCGGCACCTGTCACAAGGACTGTCTTGCCTTCAAGATTTACATTATACTCTACCATATCTTAATCTCTTCTGAAAATATCTCGCGTATAGACTTTACTTTCCACATCTTTCAGGCAGTCGTCAAAACGATTGGCAATGATGGCCTTGCTCTGTAGCTTGAATTCATCAAGGTTATTAACGATTTTACTGCCAAAGAATGTGGTGCCGTCTTCAAGGGTCGGCTCATAAATGATCACTTCCGCACCTTTTGCTTTGATGCGCTTCATGATACCTTGAATGGCTGACTGACGGAAGTTGTCCGAATTGGATTTCATCGTCAAACGGTATACACCGATGACACAATTCTGTTCCTTGCTTGCATCCCACTGACCGTTTTCAGCATAATATCCCGCTTTACGCAGCACTGCATCTGCTATGTAGTCCTTACGGGTCTTGTTGGATTCTACTATGGCTGACATCATGTTTTGGGGGACGTCTTGATAGTTGGCGAGCAATTGTTTCGTGTCTTTGGGTAAGCAGTAGCCGCCGTAACCGAAAGATGGATTGTTGTAGTGCGTTCCGATACGGGGGTCAAGGCCTACGCCTTCGATGATTGCTTTTGAATCCAAACCTTTCATTTCGGCGTATGTATCCAATTCATTGAAATAGCTTACGCGAAGGGCAAGGTAGGTGTTGGCAAAGAGTTTGACGGCTTCGGCTTCTTTCATTCCCATAAAAAGCGTGGGGATGTCTTCTTTGATAGCGCCTTCCTGCAAAAGAGAGGCAAATGTATGGGCGGCCTTTTCCAATGCCGGGATATCGGCAACGGCTTTGATCGCTTCGTTCTCTTCTCCAAACTGATCGTTGCTGATTATCTTGGGGGTGCCTACAATTATGCGGCTTGGGTAAAGATTATCATAGAGTGCTTTGCTTTCGCGGAGAAACTCCGGAGAGAACAGCAGATTGAACTTCTTTATGCCCTTGCTTGCATACTTGACATACAGGCTACGGCAATAGCCTACCGGAATGGTGGATTTAATCACCATGACGGCATCGGGATTGACACTTAACACCAGATCGATCACCTCTTCGATATGGTGGGTATCAAAATGGTTCTTGACAGGATCGTAATTGGTAGGTGCCGCTATCACGACAAAGTCTGCATCGCGATAGGCTTTTGCTCCATCGAGCGTGGCTGTCAAATCCAATGGTTTTTCAGCCAAATACTTTTCAATATACTCATCTTGAATCGGTGATTGCTTATGATTGAGCATATCCACTTTCTCGGGTATAACATCCACGGCCGTCACTTGATGGTGTTGAGCCAAAAGGGTCGCTATACTAAGACCTACATAACCTGTTCCTGCTATTGCAATTTTCATACAAAATAGATTTAATTAATTCATTATTCCTTTCCAAACAACCATATTATGGTCGCTATAAGATTTTTCCGGGGAGTAGCATTCATGGCCTTTTAACGGTTTCGAATAGAAAACGTAGTCGATGCGCCAGAGTTTGTATAACTGCCGGAATGTGTATTGGTAGCCGCTTCCGCAATCACGGGAACCGTCTGTCAGGCCTTTTCGGATCTGACGGTAGGTGTAGGAAGCGGGGGTGTCGTTGAAGTCGCCACAGACAAGGACCGGATATGGGGAGCGTTCGATCTCGGCGTGGATCGAATCGGCTTGATCGGCTCGTTTCCGGTAGTTGTCTTTCATTTTCAGAATCAAATCTTTGGCGGCTTTGACACGAACTTTCAGGGTCTTGCCGGGGGCGGTGATGGTTGTCTTTACCTGATGGATCGGATAGCGGCTATAGATCGCTACGGGCGAATGGTCCGTGCGCCGGCTGATAGACCGGTAGGGTGCATAGGCAAAGGCTTGCCGGATGCTGTCCGGGTGGTAATAGCCGTTATCGGGGGCTTCCTGGAAACAGATGATATCGGGTTGCTGCTTCTTGATATAAGCGGCGGCTTCGTTCATGGTGTACTTTTTGTTCCAATAGAAATGGCTGGCGTTGTAGGTGACTACGGTCAGCGGAGTTCCTTCTTGTGGGACGGCAGCCGATCTATTCCAACATGGGGGTTGATAAACGGCTGACAGGTATTCTGCGTGAAGCAGGACCGCCAACAGTGGGACTATGCTTTTCCATTTCTTCTTGGTGAATAATTGTATCGGCAGCAACAACAGGTTGCCTGCCAATATCAGCCAAATCGACAATGTCAGAAAGGATAGCCAGATACATACGCCATCGGCATAACAGCCTCCGAGAAAACAGAGGATGGACAATACCGCAAAAAATGTAAGCAAAAAGTTATTCAACTTTTTCCAATCAAGGCTATCGGGCTGAATTCATTGTCATAGCAAACGTATTCCTGTTGTTTGGGCTTCTACGGTGACGGCGGAGTTTTCGTAATCGCCGATTATGTCGATTTTCTGATCGCCTAATGTTTGCTTCAGACGGGCTTTCATCCGTATACGGTCCAATATTCCTTTTTTAGGGGATTCTGTCCGGATCAAGAGATCGATATCGCCTCCTCGTTTCGTATCGTCGGTACGGGAGCCGAACAGGTAGACGGATACATCCTCGCCATAGATTTCTTTGGCAATCCGGACTATGGACTGTATTTCTTTCGAATTTAAACGCATTCAGAACTCTTTTGTGACAAAGATAGGGATTTTATTCTTTGTCGAGAGCTTCGTAGACTGAATTCTTGCTTTTGAACTCGGGGACGATTCCTTTCATCATTCGGACGGTGCCCATCTTGTCGACTCGGACTGCAAGATCGATCAGGGGGGTGATGACCGTGCAGATGTCTTCGTAGTCGTATTCGCGGACTTGGGCACGGAAGATCTTTTCGTTTTCTGTAGGCAGGGTGTTTTCTTTGGTTGCCAAGAGTTCTTCGTAGAGCTTTTCGCCCGGACGGAGGCCGGTGTATTTGATCTCGATGTCTTTACCGGGGACAAGGCCGGCAAGCTCGATCATGCGGCGTGCCAGGTCGGCTATCTTCACGGGAGTCCCCATGTCGAACACGAAGATTTCGTTGCCTTTGCCCATAAAGGCGGCTTCCAGGACCAGACGGCAGGCTTCGGGGATCGTCATGAAGTAGCGGATGATGTCGGGATGGGTGACGGTCAGAGGACCGCCCTTTGCCAACTGCTCGCGAAAACGGGGTATGACGGATCCGTTGCTTCCCAAGACGTTGCCGAAACGGGTGGTGATGAAGCGGGTCTTACCGGGGTAGCGGCCTTTGCTGATGGCGACGCTCAGGCTTTGCACGTACATCTCTGCCAGGCGTTTGGAGGCACCCATGACGTTGGTCGGGTTGACGGCTTTGTCGGTCGAGACCATGACGAACTTCTCCACTCCGTATTTGACTGCCATATCGGCCACGTTGCGCGTGCCGTAGACATTCGTATGGACGGCTTCACAGGGGTTCTCTTCCATCAGGGGCACATGCTTGTAGGCGGCTGCATGGAAGACGATCTGGGGATGGAAACGCTGGTAGACGTTCTCGACACGGTGGATCATGCGGACATCTCCCATGACGGGGACGAACTCGACATCGGGAAATTTCTCTTCCAGTTCCAACCGGATGTTGTGCATCGGGGTTTCGGCACTGTCGAACAGAACCAATTGCTTCAGGCCGAACCGGCAAAGCTGGCGACAGAGCTCGCTGCCGATGGAACCGGCGGCTCCGGTGACCAAAACGACTTTGCCTTTCAACGAATTGGCGATCTCGGTCATGTTGATGCGGATCTCTTCGCGCCCTAACAGGTCTTCGACACGGACTTCGGGAAGGGAGTGCAACTGTATCTTGCCTCCACGGAGCTCGTCGACGGAGGGCAGGAGCAACATGCGGATCTTCTTCTTCTCGCAGAAACGGACCAGACGTTCGCTTTCTTCTTTGACGACCTTATAGTCGGTGAAGAGGATGGCCTTGATGTTATAGCGGTTCATCAAGCGGTTGAACTCGGCCTGGTCGGAGATGAAATAGACTTTATAGTTGCCTATACGCATGGAGATCCGCGTTCCGAAACGGAGAAAGCCTTCAACCTGGTAGGATGAGTTTTCGCGTAAGAACGCTTCGTTCAAGAGTGACGGATAGGATTTATCATAGCCGAAAATAAAGATTTTGTCTTTGCTGCGGGATGTCATGCTGCTCACTACGAAGGTGTAGGCGGTAATGAGGAAGACACGGAAAATCGTCAGGATAAAGAAGGTGAGAAAGAAATCGATGATGCTTCCCAACAGGAAACCTCGGAAGGTGAAAACATCGGTTATCAAAAAGAGGGTCGGCAGGATGGTCGCTCCTTTCAGGGAAGAGGCCATGGCGATACGCCCGGTCTCGGTGAAAGCAGAGTGACGGATGATTCCTTTATAGGTCTGGCATATGAAAAAACTGACAAGGCTGCAACAGACCGATGCCAGGAATACGCTGAATACTGTCTGATTTGAATAATCGCAATCTAAAATGTAACTGATCAGAGCCAAGGATGTGACGGTCGAAAAAACAGAAAGGAACAGGTCTATCAAAAGAATTACCCATCGGTTAATGTACTTTTCCCGCGTCAACCTCGATAATAAATAGTTGATTTTCATATGATTAAAGTATTAATAGTTCCACACGAAAGCTCGTCAGTCCCATTAATGGGTAACGTACTTGACTTGCTTTGGCACCGATCTCCCGAGATAAATGTCATTAAATCGTTTAGAAATTGTGATATTTTGTGCATCCCGCACAAAATATCATAGGCGGAAGAACGCCTATGATATTTTGTGCATCCCGCACAAAATATCATAGGCGGAAGAACGCCTATTTCGGACGACAAATAACATTTTTATTTCAGTAAGACAAAGATATTTAAAATCTTCGATATTCATTTTTTTATAATCTTAACTACCTAATTGACAGGCGGTACCAGTGTATTTCAAAAACATATGATAATCACGTGATAATCCAAATTTAAACTTATATTCACAAGAATATTTTTCTTTTTATCACAAGCGGATACATACCGTTTTTCACCGATCATATACCGATTGATTATCTTTATTTATTGAAAAAGTTTTATTTCAAATTTTATTTAGACTATTTCTAAATAAAATTATTCCGCTTGCTCTTTATTCTGCCGTTTGAAAAGGAAAGATGATCGTTTTTGCTTTTTTCTTTGTTAACCATTTTCGGTAAAACGCTGATTTTAAACTAATTAACATTCAATCTACCCTATACAAAAGTCCGTCAGTCCCATAAGAAATGAAGACATAACGTTCTGACTACATGAAGATTAAGCATCTTCAAAATGACTAATGAAAACGTACGTTTTTTTTAGTCATTCTATTTATAAAAGATTGTTAACCGTTGGTTTTCAAGAAACGACGTCTTATCGGATCGATCAGATTGATAAACAGAAAAATAAAAGACAAACAAAGTTTTCTGATTTCAAATATTTTAAGTATATTTGCTCCGTCAAAATGACTACCGAAAACGTACGTTTTCGGTAGTCATTTTTTTGTTGTGGGAGTTTCGTATGGGGGGATGGTTTCGTTCTTCTTTTCGAAGGGGCAGGAAAAGGGGATTACGTATGGATACGAATTAGGGCGGTATCGTCAAAACGTACTTGTCTCCCACGCTGACGCGGGAACAAGGCTGTTTTGACAACACCGCCCTGAAAAAGCAAAAGAGAAGGTCTTCTTTATTCTATCGTGCTAATCGTAGAAATCATACCGAACTTTCCGTTGTCGTTCAGACTCCAGATAACTTCTCCTTTATCGTTGATCTCGAATACCTGGGGGCTCTTGGCCTCTACGGCATTCTTGTCATGTCCTTGCCAGTTGCAGACGTACAGGCCGCCATCCTTTGCCGGAAGCAGTCCGGCAACGAAGAACAGGCGGACGCCATCGATATCGTTTTCACCGAAGCGACGGGCCACTTCGCCGTTGTCGAGGTTCACTTCCATCAAGGAATGACCGTCGCCACAGGCTACCCAATAGTTACCGCCGTCCAACTCCAATGTGGTGAAAGGCGTTCCTTCGAGGCGGGTGATCTTCACCACTTCGCCTTCAGGAGAGAGCTCGCGCACGTCGGAAGTGGCAAAGAGGGGCATCAGGTAGTTGCCGCGGGCATTCTTGTTCAGTTGGCGGAACTGGGCGTGCGGATGGTCGATGCCTGTCTCGTATTCGGTACGCGACAGGATATCGCCTGCCGGGCTCACTTCCATGATAACGGCCGGATGGCCTACCCAACCCAAGAGGTAGTTGCCGTCGGGCAACACGCGGGCGGTCTGCATCTCGCAGGTATCGGGGGCGGCAATGTTCCATATCTCCCGGTGATTGCGGTCGATCAGTTTCGCTCCTCTGGCATAGGCGAAGAGGATGTTTCCGTCGGGGGTGGCGACTGCCGAGTTGCATTCCCAGCCTTTTTCAAGGGGATGCTCCCACTCTATCTGCTTGGTGTCCTTGTCGATGATCACGATCTTGTTCCAGCCGGAACCGCCCAACAGCAATTTTTCTGTCTTCTTCTCGCAAGAGGTAGCGGTCACCAACAACAGTGCGGAACAGAGGTATGTAAATAGCTTATGCATACTTAATAATTTATCAATGAGTGATCGGCTCATCATTTCTGTAAATCCTTGAACATTTCGAAACCCTGTTCAGGTGTCAGGCCTTCGTGAACGACAGCGTGGACGGCTTGGATCATCGCGGCCGGGTTTTCACTCTGGAAGACGTTGCGTCCCATATCGACACCGGCTGCACCGTCGTTGACAGCGTTGTAGCAGAGTTCGAGTGCTTCCTTTTCGGGCAGTTTCTTTCCGCCGGCGATCACAACGGGAACCGGACAGGAGGCGGCTACTTTCTCGAAGCCTTCGCAGTAGTAGGTCTTCACGATGGAGGCTCCGTTTTCGGCACATACGCGTGAAGCGAGTGCGAAGTAGCGGGAGTCGCGTGCCATCTGTTTGCCGACAGCCGTCACACCCATGACGGGGATACCGTAGCGGTTGCCCAGGTCGACTGCTTCGACAAGGTTGGCTGCCGTGAGGGCTTCCTGTTCACCGTCGCCGGCAGAGAACATGACGGCCATGGCGGAGGCGTTGTAGCGGATCGCATCTTCGATATCGATCAGGACGTTGCGGTTCAGCTCGGTCAGGATCGTCGAACCGGCATCCGAACGGAGGCAAACGGGTTTGTTGATGTTAGCGGGAATGGAAGTCTGCAGGATACCGCGCGTACACATGATACAGTCGGCATACTGCACAAGGGGAACGATGTTCAGGTCGATACGTTCCAAACCTGAAGTCGGACCCATGATGAACCCGTGGTCGAATGCCAACATGACGGCACGGCCCGTTTTCGGGTTGAAGATACGAGAGAGGCGGTCTTTCATACCCCAAGGGAGGTTGGAAGCGCCTTTTACATGAAAATTGTCAAATTGGGTAGTTTGTCCGAAGCCGAAGTTATTCGCTTCTCTGAACCCATCCATATCTGCCATAGAATTTTTGATTTATGATTTATAATTTATGATTTATGATTTGGGAATTTACGATTTATGATTTATGATTTATGCGTCGATGATAAATCATAAATCATAAATCTTTACAGTGCTTGCGCGAACGATTCGAACATGCAGCTCCAGGAGGTGGCACCGCTGTCGGCATAGCCGATGGAGCGTTCGCCGTAGTTGCGGGCACGACCGAAGTTGGCTTTCATCTCCACGGTCGAAGCAGCACCGGCAAGGGCGGCTTTCGCACCGGCTTCGAGGATCTCCTTGATGTCGTCCGAAGGACAGGCCTGGATCGCTTCGACGGCAGGAATCAGGGCGTCCATCATGGTCTTGTCGCCTTTCTGGGCTTTCGTCTGTTTCTGCACGTTGGCAAGGCCGCCGGCAAACATGGCTTTCACTCCGGCTGCATCCAGCTCCGTTCCGGAAGCATGGTCGCTCATGCCGAGGAAGAAGGCGCCTAAGAGCGTACTGGTGGAACCGCTTACCTGCAACATGACGTCAAAGCCCATGTCGTTCAGCATGGCTTTGAATTCCGTCCCTTTCTTGGCCGTAGCCACGATGGCGGACATGGCGGTCACGATTGCCTGGCCGTGGTCGCCGTCGCCGATGACAGCGTCCAGTTTAGAAAATTCGTCTTCGCGCTCCTTGATATTCTTCAAGGCGGTGTCGAGCATCGCCTTGAAGTTTTCGATTGTCAGTTGTTTCATATTTTGTTTATTTACCGATTGTTGTCCAGTAAGGTGCATCAGCACGTTTGTTTTTCAGATAGTCGATATGGTCTTCGTCGAGGATGGCCATGATCATCTGGAAACCGGCCTGTTCCTGTACGGTCAGGATTTCCTGGATACGGCTCACGACAACCTGAAGGCCGCGGGCTTCCAGTTCTTTGTAGGCTTTGCGGAAGATGATGTTCAGCTCCATGTGGGTAGTCGCTCCCACGCCGTTGATGATAAGCATCATCTTGTCGCCGGCTTTCGGTTTGAGCTGTTGGCAAAGTAGGTCTACCATTTCGGCTGCCGTAGCGTCGGCCGATACGAGCGGTTTCTGTCCGCCACCGCCTTCGCCGTGCTGTCCCATACCGATCTCCATGATGCCCTGGGGCAGGTCGGTGATCGTTCCGCCGTTCTGCGGATGCGTGCAAGAGCGCATGGCTACGGCCAGGGTAGCGACGTTCTTGTTATAGCGTTCAGCAATTTCGACCAGTTCGTCCAGAGTCTTGCCTTCTTCGGATGCAGCGCCCAGGATCTTATACAAAGGAACGCATCCGGCCAGGCCGCGACGGTCGTTGACATCGGCGTCGATACCGGCACTGATATCGTCGTGGGTCAATACTTGTTTCACTTTGATGCCGACACGTTCTGCCAACTGGCAAGCCATGTTCGCACTCATCACGTCGCCGGAGTGGTTCAGGACAACCAGCAGGATTCCGGCTTCGCGTTTCATCAGTTGCAGAGCCTGGAACAGGCGTTGTGCGCCGGGAGCGGCAAAGATATCGCCCACAACGGAGCAGTCCAGCATGCCTTCGCCTACGAAGCCGCTCAAGGCAGGTTCGTGGCCGGAGCCGCCCAACGTCACGATAGCCACTTTGTCTTCGCTCTTCGGATTGGCACGTACGACGATGTTCTCGCCTCCCAACTTAACCTGGTCCGGATAGGCCAATACATACCCTTCCAACAATTCGGGGGTTATCTGTTCGGGATCATTTATAAATTTTGTCTTGATGTCTGACATGGTATTTTTCCTCCTTTATTTAATGTTATTAATATGTATCTCTTATTTGATCTCCATGATTTCGATGGCGATGCCTTCTTCTTCGATGAATGCGATCGTCAGGTGTTCGTCGCATACAGCCGGGGCGAAGATCACTTTCTTGCCTTTCAGTTCTTCTTCCAAAGAAGGAACGACATAGGCGATGTGTCCTTGTTTCTGTACCAGTTCGGGCAGGCAGCTTCCTTCTTCGAATTTCAGGAATTCGATGCGGTTCGGGCTTTTGTTGTAGTCTGTCAACCAAACTTTCAAACCTTCGTTATACACTGCTCCTTCTACTTTTTCTGTCGTTACGATACCGACGTGATTAAATGTTCTCATGACTAATTAATTTTAAGTGTTTGTATTATATTTGTTTGTTATCAGTTCTCTCAAATCCAAAACCTCTATGTTTTACATCTTCGTTTTCCATTTCCTGTAGGAAAGGACAGCCAGGATGACGACTATTCCCAAGGCGATATAAAGATAGGTGAATATCCCGTTCACGTTATCATTTTGACCGTATGAATGCATTCCGCTCAGAAAATAGTTGACCCCGAAGAAAGTCATCAGCACGGAGGCGAACGCAACCACGGACGCCAGGTTGAAGAGCCACAGGCTGTACAGGCGTTTCACCAGGTGGAGATGGGTCACCACGGCATAGACGACCATCGTGATCAACGCCCAGGTCTCCTTCGGGTCCCACCCCCAGTAACGGCCCCAGGACTCGTTTGCCCAGACGGCTCCGAGGAAAGTGCCGACGGTCATCAGGGCAAGCCCTATCCAGAGCGCCATCTCGCTCACGATGCTCAGTTCGGTGATACGGGCTTTCAATATCTCTTTGTTCTTCTTCCCGGCAATGGACATCATCACCATATCGGTCAGCCCGATCAGGCAGCTGATGCCGAAGAAGCCGTAAGCGGCGACAATGACTGCCACATGGAACATCAGCCACGGCGATTTCAGGACCGGGACGAGCGGATTGATCTCCGGGTCCATCCAGTTCAGGCCGGACACGAAGAGGATGATACCGCCGAAGAGGGTGGCCAGTGCGAGAGTGATCGTGCTGCGACGCACGAACAAGAGGCCGGCGAGGACGGTCGCCCACCCCACGTAGACCATCGTCTCGTAGGAGTTGCTCCAGGGGGCATAGCCTCCGATATACCAGCGCATCCCCATACCGAACATGTGGTAGTGGAAGACGACCAGCACACCGATCCCTGTCAGCCAGGCGGCAATCTTCATCCAACGGCTCCGGCGGAACAACATCGCGAAGGACAGGACCAGCAGGAGCCCGCCCAGGACCAGGTAGCCGATCTTGCAATAGCGGAAGACATCCATCCTGTTATACTTCAACTCGGTCTGCATACGCTTCGGACTGATATCGAGTGTCTTGTTCTTGGCTTGCTGGTAGGTGTCGATCATGCCGACCACTTCGTCAGCTTTCGCCCAGTCGCCGCTTTTCAGGGCTTCCTGCACTTCGCCCAAATACCACTCGAAGATGCGGGAGACGAACATGGAGTCTTTGCCGCTGAAGGCGGAAAGGTCGTCGCCGGGTGCGTACCATTTATGGTTCGGATCGTCTTCTTTGGGGAAGAGGTTCAGCATCTGGTAGTTGATCAGCTGATGGAAGATGTTCAGTTGTTCGTCCAGTTTCATCAGGTCCTTGTCGAAGCGCGTGCGCTGGGCAGGCATCTTGTTGTAGGCTTCTTCGAGCTTCTCCTGCAGCTTGTAGTTGCCGTTGTCGTCGAAGACCTGGATATAGGCGCACTCGCCGTCCGTCAGGCCATAGCGGGCTGCCAGTTCGGGATTGGAGAGGGCGATAAAGGGAATGCGCATCCACATATCCGGCATCGCCAGAAGGCTCAGGAGGAACTGGTCGGAATTGAGCTTGCCGATCTTGTCCGACTTATGGAGCTTACGGAGAATCTCGGAAGAGAACGTGTTGACCGGCATCATACGGCCGTTGCCCGACTGGACCGGGAGGGCGCCGAAGCGGGCGGCATGTTCCGGGCTGACCGCATATTTCTGCACGGCATCGAGCATCGGGGATGTTTTTTCTTTTGCTTCCACCTGCATCGAGACGGCAAGGAGGGCAAGCAGTACGACCGTCACGCCGGTCGCTTTGCGCAGTTCTTTCAGGCGGCGGCTCTGGCGCATGAAGCGGGAGTCCTTGCCGACCAGACAAAGGATCAGACCGATGAGCAGCAGCAGATAGCCTGTATAGGTGATGTTCCGTCCTGCCACGTCGCGGTTGACGGAAAGGATGGTCCCGTGTTCGTCCTGGTCGTAAGAGGCCTGGAAGAAACGATAGCCTTTTACATCCAGCACGTTATTCATAAAGATGCGTTCTTCGCGGTCCTTCCCGTCCACATGGACGATCACTTCGCTCTCGTAGGAAGAGGGACTGGCGGAACCGGGATAGCGGGTTAAGGTGAATTTCTTCAGTTCAACGGAAAAAGGCAGGGTATGGAATGTCGTGTTATCGGAAGTACGGACAGCGATCCGGTCGCTTGTCTCTCCTTCACGCAGATGCAGGATTCCTTCTTCGCCGAAAAGGAAAGAGGTCAGGGCGCCGAGAAGGATGACGATAAAGGCGAAATGAGTCAGCATCAGTCCCCATTTGCCACGTTTCAGGTATTGGTGTTTGAGGGTGGCCGCGATGAAGTTGACGACCAAAAGGAATTGGAGCAGGAAAAACAGGGGGGAATAATAAACCATTGCTTTGGCAGCTGCTGTACCGTGATACTTTTCGATGAAAGTGGCAACGGCCAGGCCAAAGGCATAGATCAGTAACAGGACGATCGTCGTTACGAAGGAGGAGAAAAATCTTTCAAGATTTGTTTTCATTTACTTTTTTATTAGAGTTCACAGATGCGGCAAATGTACGCAGATTTATCGTTTGACGGAATAATCTGTGGCAATCTGCCACATCTGTGTTCTCCTTGGGTTGATAGATATTATCTATACATCATTTATTTATCAATCTTCAATGATCATACGGAAACCGACATTGAACACACGCTGGTACGGGTAGTAAGCCTTACGCGTGTGGGAAGCGGCATATTTCGGACGGTCGATATAAGAACCGCCGCGGGCCACCTTGTATTCGGATGTCTCTTTCGTCTTCTCATTATATGGATACGATACATAGTCGGAACGGGTCCATTCGGCTACGTTGCCATGCATGCTGTACAGCCCGAACGGGTTGGCTTCGTATGCCTTGCCGCCCACCTGGACCAGGTTGCCGTCGTCTACGCTCTCTTCTTTCGGAAGGAAGGTATAGTATTTGTACCACGGGTTGGTCTTCGACATCGGCTGCGGGTCTACACCGTAAACGGCGAACAGCAGCGTCGTCTTGTCGGCCAGGTTGTCCTTCTTGCCGAAGTCCGTGTGCATGTTGCCATACCAGAAGTCCTGGTCGCTACCTGCACGGCAAGCCCATTCCCACTGTGCTTCGGTCGGAAGCGTGATCTTGAGGCCTGTCTTCTCGCTTACTTTCTGGCAGAATTCCATGGCATCGTTGTAGCTGACACGGATCACAGGCTGTTCGGGTTTGTTGGCCGGATAACCTTGGTTCACGTGGTCTTTCCACTGCTGGTCCACGAAACGGCTGTCGTGATCCGGGAAGACGGTCTGGAACTGTTCGTTGGTCGTCTCCAGTTCAGCCATCCAGAAGCCTTTGCTGATCTTCACTTTGGCTGTCGGATAGGCATCGGGTTCGCCATGATAGCTACCCATCACGAATTCGCCGGCAGGAATACGGACGAAGTTCACCTTCACGCCCGGAGCGATCTCGACCACCTTACGGGTTTCAGGTTCCTTTGCCAGCATTTCTTTGATCCGGTCAGGACCGAACGGCCAACCTTTTACCTTCACGGCCTTTTCCTTCACCGGAGCGGCCTTTTCAGGCATTTCCGGGGTGATCGGGCCTTGCTTCTTCAGATAGTCGGCATAGTCGGCGATCTCTTTCTTCCAGTCTACACCGGCTCCGTTGGCATATTTGTCGGTCAATTCCTTACGACGTTTGATCTGGTCGAATCCTTTATAAGGAAGCTCGGTCAGGACGTTTGCATTGAAGTAACCTTTGTCGGGAGCGTTGTAGTCGATCCAATTGTAGAGCGTCTTCCATTCCTTGTCGGTCAGTTTCACGTTGTGGTGGCCTTTCTTCAGCAGGCGTACCAATTCGCTCGTGTTGGGATGGTATTCGTAGGGCTGCAAAACAACCATATCGCCTTCACCTCCCTGACGATGCACGTACGGGTGCAGATTCAGATAAGATGTGCCATAGCCCAACTTGTCTTTCTTTCCACCCCGCAGGTCGAACGCTTTTCCTTCACCGTTATGGCAGGCGATACATGCACGATCCAGGATCGGCTGCATTTCCAGGTCGAACGTGAAAGAGCGGGTTCCGCCTTCGGGCAGGGTCAAGGTTGACGGGGCTTTCTGCGAAGCGATCACACGCTTCGGCATCGCGATCGAGTTCTGGTCTTCGTGGCAACCGATACAGGAGACCACTTCGCCCGGCTGGCCTGTCACCCAGCTTCGCATCCACTGGATGGCGACACCATCCTTATCCAACGGCTGGATAGAGATCGGCGTATTGGCAGGAGCTTTGAAGATCACCGAACCGTCTTCTTCGACAGGAACCGTTCCCAAGATACGTTTGATATCCCATCCGGACTGGATTCCGTGCCAGTTATGGTCGGATCTCGTCTTCACATAAGCATATTCGTAGGCATGCAGGCGCAGGGACTTGACAGTTCCGCGAGGAATACCTTTCAGGCCTTCGCCTTCGTAGATATCCTGAATAAAGAAGGTCGCTTCCTTTTCATTCAGTTTCACACGGTCGGGAATGGACGGAGGAGTCTTTGTCTTGCGCACCAGGATCGGGCTGATATAGCCTTCGCCTTCTGCCTGCATCAGACAGGTCACGTTGTCGTAGACGTCCACCAGATAGAGTCCCCACAAGGCATGCGGGTCCAACTTGGCTGCAACCAGGAAGTATTTGTCGTTCAGCGGAGTCGGTTTGATGAACTGCGGCCATACACCGTTTACCAGCTGGTCCTTGATTTCTTCTTTGATCGGACGGTTACGGTGAGGGATTTCCTGTACCATACCGGCTGTGCTCTTACGTCCCTTGGTCGGATCGAAGATGATCATACGGCCTGAACGTGCCACACCGTGGTGGCCGGAGATGATACCGACGAACGCCGAACCGTGGCCGGGCAACGGCTGCACGTCGAACGTACTGTTCGGGAACATCGCACCGCTACCGTAGAGGGCTTTGTTTTCCGTTCCGTCCGGGTTCATGTGCATTACGATACGGGAATAGTAGTGGGTCAGGTCGGTGTACTCCCAGCGGGTGTACATCACGCGGCCGTTATTCATGATGACCGGATTCCAGTTGGCATCCTGGTCGAATGTCAGGCGGCGCATGCTCTTGTCCTTCGGGTCATACAGCACCATGTTACCTACCGCATCGCTACCGTTCACACAAGGAACACCCTGGTAACCGATGTTGGAGATAGCGATCACACGACCGTCGGGCAGGTAAGTACCATCGTAGAACTCCAGATCCGGCTCGTCGTTTTCCACAAGCGGCTTGAAGCCTGTCCCATCCAGATTCACTTCATAGATGTTCCAGCGCTTGTCGTCCTGTGTCTGTGTGAACATCACACGGTCACCGTCCCAATGCAGTTTCAGGTCAGCGATGGAAGAACCGTTTTTCGGTTTGTAGACCTGACGCATCTGTATATCGCCACGCAGATTGGAGAGTTCGACGATCTCGGCATCGAAGCCCTCACGACCGGCAGACTCCTGGTTACTCCAGTTATTGGCCTGAGTCCCCAAGGAAGGAGTCATGATCTGGTGTGCCTTCGAACCTACCTTGAAACGGGCTGCCACGATCTTGTCGGCATCCAGCAACGGGTTAGCCAGCAAGATGGCACGTTTGCATTCCAATGCTTTCTTGGCATCGGCGATAGCCTGTTCGTCACCGTTATAGATGCCTTTGAAACCTTTCTTTTCGAGCCGTACCAGTTCGTTCAGCATCGGTTCGTATTTGGCGGCGTCGTAGCCTTTCTGCTTTTTCATATCGGCGAAAGCCAATTTGACAGCCTCGACGTTCAGCCATTCCAAATCGCTCTGAAGCGTGTACAGCTCCTGTACTTTCTCAACCAGTTCGAGATATTTGCGTATCTGTGTATTGAGATCTTTTTCGTTTGCGATCTGCTTTGCCACATTCGAATAGTAGGCTCCGTCCTTCAATCGGGCGATCGCATTATCCGCAGCCTGCTTTTCGACTGAGGCATCCGGGGTGATCAACCAGGTATCCAGGCCGTCCAGTACCGCACCCAGCATACCGATTTCTTCCGGATACTTGTTGTTCAATTCTTCCGCCACAAAGGTCGGAACCGTATTCAATGCCTGGAAAAACACACTTCCGCCACTTGAAGTATCATCGATACCGACTTCGGCTTCGAAACGGACATACTGGCCACCCACCGGGTATACCAACGTGCCGTTCGCATGGCAGAACACACCGTGTTTGTATTCCTTTCCAGCAATAACGATCTCATGATCGTATGCATTCGTGTTCATCTTGGGTTTTGCCCAACCGGCAACACCGTATTCATAAGGAACTTCGTCCAACCATACGGCTGTACCATCGGCTTTGATCAAACGGGCATTCGCCCATACAGCCTGGTCGTAATCCGTACCATCGGGACCACCGGCCGTTACAAGCACCAGCTTATCCACGCCTTTCAAGTCTACCACGAAAGGTTCGGCTTTCGCCTTATGCTTCATCCAGGTAGAAACGATCGGCATTCCGGATTTCTTCAGCTTTGCCTGTAATTCCGTTTTGGCTTTGACTGAAGCATCAATCCACGTTTCCGCCTTCTTCTGCTTGGGGCCGGCAGACACCATAACAGAAGAGGACAGAAAGAGTGATACTAATAAATAGTATTTGTTCATGTAATAAATTATAAGGTGTTTATTACTTATTATAACGCAGCTTTCGTGTTGGTGAAGCGCAAGCCGTCATTATCGTGGTAGCATGCCCATTCATCAACAATAGCACCTTCAGGACCAGCCATCATAAAGTGGAATGTTTCCAGTTTTTTCAGGCGAAGAACATCACCTACATTCTGTACGACGAAATTTTTGCTCTTGATCGCACCATGAGTAGCGGGGATAGCAGGAGCGTTCGGAGTCTCGTCGCCTACTTCAGAGAAGTTGTAAACCCATCCCTTTTCTACCATCCAGGATTCATGTTTAGCCGGGAATTTGGTCTTTACATGCGCATGTTCGGGGATCATCTGTCCCGGAAGCAGGTAGATCGCGTGAGCGAAGTAGCCGTATTCAGGATCGTTGACCCAGAAAATACCACCCATACCCACGTTTTCAAAATCACCCAGACCGAAATCAGTCACCCACATGTCCTTAGCCATCAGTTCGGTGAAAGGAACACCGTAGAAAGCGAACATGTCTTTCATTGCTTCCATAGCAACATCCTGTTGGAACTTGCCGTCTTTGTAGAAATCGGCATTTGTGTACTTCTTTGAATACTTCATTTCTTTATTAATTTTACAGTTAGCATTGTTGTTACATTCATTCTTGCAGTCGTTTCCGCACTGTTCGGTGCATTGTCCTTCGCCTGCCGCTGCGCAACAGGTAGCCTCGCCAGTAGATGTTTTGCCGTTACATGCAGCCATCGAAAGCAGGAGGGCTCCCATAGCGGCCGATTTCATAAGATTCTTTTTCATTTTTTCTCTTGTTTATTTAGTTAGTAATATTTGTTCTGTACCTATTTCCTACCGGAGAAACTTTGTTTCCATAGGGTGAAACGACTGTTTCCATACGAGGAAACTTTTGTTTGATGCCTATGAAACGTTTACTCGATGGCGATCCCTTCTATTTCGATCAATAACTCATCCCGGCAAACGTCCGCCCACATATAAGATATGGGGATATTCAAATTATATCCTTCCAGCAGTTCGCGTGCCTCCTCATAGAAGGATTTCTCTTTCAGATAGACACGCAGCATTTTCAGTTTCGCCTTACCAATCAGCTGGCCGATGTTTTCCATCGTGATATGGAGCTGGCGTCCGAGCCCTACTCCAACCAGGCTTTCCTCCCCGCGGATAGCTGCCGTACCGGAAATATAAACGATCCGCCGGTCATCGAAAGTCATGCTTTTGGCCCGTTCGAACTTCGGAGTGGCTTTCTTCTGCTGGGCAGCTTCGAGGACCTGGTCCGAATAGGCGTGGGCGGCTATCTGCAATTTATTGTCGATCGGGGTGGCATAGCATTCGGAACGGGCGAACACGGCCGCATCCAAATCGACCAGTATGCCTCCCAAGTTGGCCCCGATACCGGTAGCAGCCGGATAACCGTTGCTCCAGTCCGTCTTTCCATAGAAATCGGCACGGGCGTTGTTGAACATCTGGTAATGCTGGTCCGGCCCGTCGAAGCGGGTGATCTGCTCGATGTAGTTCCACTGGCGGATGATGCAGTTTACGGGGAAGCCTTCCCGGCGCATCACCTCTCCCATCATGTGGAATACTTCGGCGGACTGCTGCTGGATACCGAAGTTTATCACATCCCCATGGAGGCCACCGGCAAAGAGGAAACGGCCATCGGCATTTTCCAGTACGACATACGGGAAGCCGCCGTGACGGCGGAAGGTGATATGATCGTCTTCGTCCGCTTTGTAGCTATGGACTTCCAAGATAAGTCCGGCATTCAGAGGTGGCTGGGAAACATAACTCAATACCGGTTCATGATTTCCATAAAACTTACGGATTTTCTCACGCAGCATGATGCGACGGGAAACGTATTGTTCGTTGTCGTTCGGCATGCCGAAGAATGCCAAACGGAGAATCTGTTCGTCTTGAGGCAACTGTGCCAGCAGGGCGTCTACCATTTCACCGAAAGTAGCCAGTCCGGTCGTATAAATATTATAATGTATTTTATCGCAATAGTTCATAAAGAGTTCACATATTCGGTTAATGCTTCGATATCTTTCTCTGAAACTTTCTTCTCGATGCCGTGTTTATGGACACTGAACACTTCCTTCATGGTAGCGGCACGTCCGTCGAACAAATAAGGAGCCGTACGCCACACTTCACGCAAAGTCGGAGTATCCCAACCTTTTTCGAACTCTATATCCTCACCTATGCGGTGGTATTTCATATCCGTATAATAAACACCGCTATGGCATTCCCCGCATTTCAGCTTTTCGAAAACCTTTTGCCCTTCCTTTGCCAAATCAGACAGCTCGCCATTCACCAAGTAAGGACTGGGCACGGGACGAAGTGATTTCAAATAGGCATCCACACAAACAGCATCTTCTTCCGAAACTTCAAAAAACTGGATGAAGTTGAATCCTGCCCGCACAGCCCGTTCCGCATGTTCACGGATACCGGAAATCATGTTGGGAGGAGTCACATGACTAAAGAGCATGCTCTTGCAGTTCTTGGAGTTGCCGACACCGTCGTTCATCAAGTCCCAGTTCATGCCATCCGTTCGTCCGTCTCCCGGATGGCAGCCATTACAACTCTGCCAATTCTGGAAGCAGTGCGAAGCATCGTTGAAGTAGCGTTCACCCTTGTTTTCAGCCGTTTCTTCACGTCCGGGATTCAGTTCGACAGACGTCACTTCGTTCGTATTGATATCCATGATGTTCAGGATATCGGCAAAATAAGTCGGGATAATCAGCTTGTCACCGTTCAGGATCATATTGCGAGGACCGTTCCCCTCCAGCGGGATACGTTCGCGGAGGCCATACAAGAAAGTCAGGTCGTAGTCCAACACCGCTTTATTGGGATAGTTCAGGAATTTCTCCAACATCGCCTTATGGTCAATCACGCTGACCTCGTGCGTTCCCGAATGGGAGATGAAAACAGACTCGTCGTTGCAGGCAATGCTCCAGATACCGGCCGCACCCCGTTCGGGTTCATCCACGACGATGGCTCCCAGGAACTCCTGCTTGTCGACATCGATCACGCTGAAAGCACTCGTGTTCATCCATCCCTGCTGCAATTGAGATGTAGGGACGGTGAAACGCCCCAAGTTGTGCGATACATATATATATTTGCCGTCGGGAGTTATACAGATTCCCCGAAGGGCATTGCTTCCGTTTGCCAACTGGATGTCCTTCACCTTCGTGAAGCCATCCATTTCGATGACGGATACACAGGCGGCCACATAATCGAGATCAGCTCGCTGTGCAGGAAGGAAGTTCGTGACGAACATATATTTGCCGTCCTTGCTGAACACGGCGGACTTCGGTTCGCGCAATACCTTCACCGTACGCATCACCTTCCGCGCAACCGGATCGATTTCGGAGATCGTAGTCTGGAACTGGTTACATACATATATATGCTTCTTGTCCGGACCGAACATCGGATGACATGCTCCCGAACCGGTCGGAATAGAAGCCTCCACCCTGCCCGATTCGAGCGAGAGGATCTGTAAATGGCCTGTCGTTCCGAATGTAGTCACATATGCCTTGTCGCCATCCAAAAGGATACCCGTAGGCGCTTCGTCCATCGGGAAAGAACGCAACAATGTCTTGCCATCAGGCGAAAAAACATCCACCCGCTTTACTCCTTTATCTGTCATCAGCAACTCACCTTTGGCGTTCGCCACGACATCTGTCGGGAAGAACGGTGGGTTGCCTGCTGAAGCAAAGGAGATGCAACAGCAGGCAAAACAAGCCACCAGTGAGTTTTTAAACATGTATTTTCGTGTGTTCATGGTATATTATATTTTTTTTGCTTTACTATATCCCAACTCAAGAGAAATCGTCTGGGCCACTTTCCTTATACAGTCTGCCGAAACACGTACGACCTCTTTCGACAGCCGGTCCTTAGGGCCTGAAATCCAAATTGCCCCGCAAGGATAACCCGTATAATTAAAGATAGGCGCTCCGATGCAAATCACACCGTTCAGTTCTTCCTCATTATCCATGGCATAACCCAATTTCCGGACCTTTTCAAGTTCCTCCAGATAAGCGTCACGTGTAGTAATAGTCCGGGCGTTGTAGCGTGTAAATTCCATATAAGACAAATATCGGTCCCGGACTGTATTCGGCAAATAAGCCATGATCGCCTTTCCCGGAGCCGAACAATGCAAATCGAAAGGTTTTCCCGGCGAGAGGATAAAACGGAACGTATGATGTCCCTGCGCCTGCTCGATAAAGATACCTTTCCGGTCCCCCAGCACGCCGAAGCATGCCGTCTCTTTCACTTGGTCGCGCAAATCGCGCAAACGAGGCAAAACAGTTTCCAGCAAATTGTGTTCATTCAACGATCTGAATCCCAAAGTTAGTAATTTACGGGATAACTTGTACCTTTTTGTGTCTTCATTATAGATCAAATAATCCAGACGAACCAACGTATTTAAAATACGGTAGGCCGTAGTCTGTGAAATATCAAGGGCGGACTTGATATCCTGAAGCGTCTCACCCTGGGTGTGAAGCGACAAGTACTCAAGTACAGCGATCCCTTTTTCGAGATTCGGAACCTTGTAGTTCTCTTCTGCTTTTTCCATATTTGGAATAACGCTTTCCATATTTGAAATATTGTTTCAGATTTGAATCAAATATAAAAGAGAGCGCATAAATGCAAGCAGGATGTTTGTAAAAATTAGTTAAGTATGTCGTAAAACACATTATAGTTGAAAGGTGAAAGTGAAAATGCAAATAGCAACTTTCAACTCTTCTTGTAGCTGACGATGGCCAGTATGTTAAAGAACACTACGAACAGGTAGATGATCCCCCTATTGCCTACCGACATCAACCCATATACAAGCCAGGCGATACAGGTACCTGTCGTGAGCAGGATAAAACCAATAATCCAATAATGTTCCAATATGTCTGACACACGCATCAAAAGCAATATAAAAAAACAGGAGCGCAACAGCTACACTCCTGTTTTAATATCTTTTAGAGATAAACCAAATCTTACTTATCTATTGTACGGGCGGGAACACCTTCGAAAGTCATTTTAACAGGATTTATAAATCCGTTCTCATCGAAAGTCATCCGGTCGATACAAGTCACACGGTGGTCGCGAGTATTGTCGTTCAGCGGGCGGCGATGGTAGACGATATAATAATCTTCAGTATTCGGAACATGCAATACGGAATGATGCCCGGCTCCTCGCGCGATTGTCGAATCCTGCTGGAGAATCGTGGCGATACGATTGAAAGGTCCGAAAGGCGAATCGGCAATCGCATAAGCGACACAATAATCGGGACCTGTCCAGCCCCCTTCGCTCCACATAAAATAGTACTTACCGTTCTTCTTGAACATGAACGGACCTTCCACATATTTATCCGGTGTCACTTCCTTGTAGACCGTCCCGTCTTCAAAAGGAACCAACCCGGTGAAATCGTCGTTCAGGCGAACGACATTACAATGTCCCCAACCGCCGTAATACATATAGTAGCGGCCATCATCGTCACGGAAAACGAACTGGTCGATCGGCTGTGCCCCGTTTACGATCTCGTTGATAAGCGGTTTGCCTAACAGGTCCTTATACGGACCTTCCGGGCGGTCGCTGACGGCAACCCCGATTCCTCCTACTTCACCTTCATGCACGTCGTTGGCCCCGAAGAAAAAATAATATTTGCCATCCTTATGGATGATAGACGGCGCCCACATGGCTTTCTTCGCCCATTTCACGGCGGAGGTATCGAGCACAGACGAATGTTTCGTCCAGTTCACCAAATCCTTGGATGAAAAACAGTCGAAATAAGTCTGCTTCTCATACGCATCGCTCCAGGTCGGGAAAACCCAATAGGTATCACCATAAATGATCCCTTCCGGATCGGCATACCAGCCCTCGAATATCGGATTACCACTGGTCACGACATCAGCAACAGCCTTCTGTTGCTGTTTCGGCTGTCCGCACGAAACTAATGCGGCAGCACACAATAGCACATATAAACTTTTTTTCATTTATGAGTTAGATTTTTTCTGTTCCATATTCTTAGCCAACCCCCCTTCGGATGTTTCCTTATAGAGACTCGGCAGGTCGTTTCCGGTCTGACGCATCACTTCCACCACCTGGTCGAAACTTACACGGTGCTTGCCATCGGAGAAATTGGAGAAGGTGTTCGCATCCAGCGCACGGGCTGCCGCAAAGGCATTGCGTTCGATACAAGGAATCTGTACCAACCCGCAAACCGGGTCGCAAGTCAGTCCCAAGTGATGCTCCAGCCCCATCTCGGCCGCATACTCGATCTGTGCAGGCGTCCCCCCGAACAACTGACTGGCCGCAGCAGCAGCCATCGCACAAGCCACACCGACCTCTCCCTGGCATCCTACCTCGGCCCCGGAAACGGATGCATTCGTACGGACCACATTACCGAACAACCCGGCTGTCGCCAACGCACGCAAGATACGGGAGTCACGGAAGTCGCGGGACTCTTTCAGATGGTAAAGCACAGCCGGCATGACACCGCACGAACCGCAGGTCGGGGCCGTCACGATCTTGCCTCCGCAAGCGTTCTCCTCGGAAACGGCCAGAGCATACGCATAGACCATCCCACGGCTTTTGATACTGCTGCCGTAACCTTTGGCACGGATCATATAGTCGGATGCCTTACGCCGGATTCCCAGACCGCCGGGCAAGATGCCTTCGGCTTCGAGGCCATTACGGACTGCTTGTTGCATCACTTCCCATACTTCGGCCAGATAGTCCCATATCTGCGGACCTTCGCACTGTTCGACATATTCCCAGTAGGAATGGCCGGTTTTTTCACACCAGGCCTGTATATCCTTGATAGTATGCATTTCGTAAACCTGGCCCTGCGTCAACTCGTTGTAGGTTTCGTTTGCCAACGTCCCTCCCCCGATACTGTAAATCGTCCAGTTATCCAGTTCCTCTCCGCTTTCGTCAAACGACTGGAAGAGGATGCCGTTCGGATGAAAAGGCAGGAACACCTTCGGTTCCCAAGTGATATTGGTCTTGGCCACCGGGCTCAACACTTCGAGAATTGCCGCATCCGTCATGTGGCCTTTGCCTGTAGCCGCCAGGCTCCCATAGAGCGTAACATTAAAACGTACGGCTCCCCGATTACGTTCCAGGAACATCCGGGCAGCACGCATCGGCCCCATTGTGTGGCTACTGGACGGCCCGTGACCGATCCTGTATATTTGCTTGATCGATTCCATTGTTTTGAGATTTATGAGTTATCATTTGTAATTTATGATTTATAGTTTATGCATTGATGATAAATTATAAATCTTTTCACACTTTCAAAAATATATTCCGCTTATAAAGCAGCCACAAAATTACATAAATAATCAATGCGTTCGACGCTGCAATCAAAGCCGGATAATAATTTCCTGTATATTGTTCGAGGCCATGAAAAAGAGAAGTTCCTATACATCTGAAACTAATCACGTTAGCCAGCATATAGGCCACGATCGAATTCATGCCGTAGACTTTCAACCAAGTCAGGTTCTTCCGGTGTCCCTTATAATCGATCCAATAATAGAACAAGCCCATCAACAGGAAACAATAGCCACTGCTGACCAACACCATCGAGCTCGTCCATATCTTCTTGATCACCGGCAACTGCAAGCCCCACAGCCAGCCCAGCGCAACCATTATCACACCGATTCCTAACAGCCATTGCCATTTGTGCTTCCGGTCCATTCCGCTCTTCAAGATATGCCCGGCAAAAACTCCGGTCAGCACCGTCACGCCAAAGTTCAGGCTGCTTAATATCCAGGTATAACGATAAGATTCGGCAAATACGATCTGTCCGTTCTCCACAACAGCAGCATCGCGGAATCGTCCCAGGACCGTACGGTCCACCCATTCCGCCAGGTTACCGTCCGGCGTGTAGTTGCCACCTCCATAACCATCGACCGTAATAAATTGCATGGCTCCCCAATAGGCTAACAACAAGGCGACCGCCGTCCCGATCTGCACGGACAGACGCACATGCAGGAACAGCATTGCCGAAATCAGATAGCCCATCGCAATTGCCTGCAATGTGTTCGAATAAAGATAAATCCGGTCCGGGTCCAATCCTAAAAGATTTCCCTGGCACATCATACCGAAGATCCAGAGCAAGGCCACCCGCTTGACGATACGACGGTAGACCGCCCATTTATCCGGCATCACTTTATATCGGGAAAGGGCGAACGGCATCGACACGCCCGCCATAAACATGAAGAGCGGCATCACCAAGTCCCACGAAGAGAACCCCTCCCACTGCACATGCGAGAAGCACCACAAAAAATCGTTATACCAAGGCGCATCTATCGCACGTCCGAGAGGATGCAGAACCCCTTCCAGCGCCACCAGACAAAACAAATCGAAGCCACGTAACACGTCGAGCGACTCCAGGCGTTGATAAGATGGTTTCATGATGATTTATGATTTATGATTTATGATTTATGATTTGTATAAAAAAAGATTTCAGATTTATGTTTAATGTTATGTTTTCTGGTCATAAATCATAAATCTGAAATCACAAATTTCTTCACACTTTCAGGAAAATTCGTTGACGGTACAGGAAGTACAGGAATCCCCAGCAAACGGCAATGTAGCCGATCGAACTGGCTAAAGGCTGCGCGGCTTCCGGCATCCATCCGACAAGTCCGCCAAACAGGCCTTGGGATGTATAAGAGAAATCGATGAATTTTTGCGCCAAATAGATCGTAATCGAATTAACCCCGATCACCTGGAAGAAGAAAGTCCATTTCCGCCATCCCAACACATCGACAATGTAATAAAACAGGGCGAACATCCAAACCGAATAGGCTCCGACAACGCAGACAAACGAACTGCTCCACAGCTTTTTGTTGATCGGGAACACCAAACTCCACAACACCCCCACCAATAGTAACAGCACACCGGCCAACACCAAGCCTGCCACCTTCCGCTTGTCCGTCAATCCCTCTTTACGCAACTTGATAAACTCGCCCGTAAACATTCCCAACATAGCCGTCACAATCCCCGGCAACGTGGACAACAATCCTTCCGGGTCAAAAAATCCTTGATGCAAACGCCCCGGCAACAACAAACGATCCACATAGCCGACCCAGTTGCCTTCCAGCGTGAACGGTCCGGCCTCCGCACCCGGCACAGGGATAAAAGCTATCCAAACCCAATAGCCGACCAAGATCGTCCCGGCTATCCACGCCCTGACTGAAGTCCGGAAATGCACGAACAGCAAGGCGGCAAACATCCATCCCAACCCAATACGCGCCAAGACGCTGGCGCAACGAAGGTTCGCAAAGTCAAACTGTAGCAATCCGTTATAGACACATCCCAGCAACACCAGCGTAATTCCTCTGCGGACAATCCTTTTATAGATATCCGACTCGCTCTTCCCCTGTTCGCGCTGCTTTTCCAACGAGAACGGAAACGAGATGCCGGCAATGAACAGAAACAGCGGGAAAATCGTGTCGTGGTGTGTCAACCCGTCCCACTCCACATGATCCATCTGTCCACCTATCGCCTGAAAAAAAGAATTCGGAAACAACGTTGCCAACGCAACGAAAAGAGAAGCCCCTCCCATAATAAAGAACATATCAAACCCCCTCAGGGCATCCAGCGACAGCAGTCGCCGGGACTGTTTTTGTTTTTCCATATATACAATATCTTTTTAAGTTTACTTTGTCGATCAAGTTTGCAAAGATAGGTCTTTTTTCAACACAAGCAATTTATACAAGAAACCTCGTTTCTTCAGATACCCTAAAAATTTTCATTCTTTCCCCAACAGTGAAAATAAATTTTCCATCACATGAAAATTTATTTCCCCACTATGGAAAATTTATTTTCATGCGATGGAAACTTCTCTTTCATACAATGGTATCAGAACAACGTTCCCAACCGAAATTTTCTTCATACCGGTCGAAGAGGGGTTCCTCTTCGATATTGTATTGACGGAGCAAATCGCGTACGTATAACTGGTCTTCGGGAGTAAAACAACGCTCCTTACGTTTCAAACGGTAAAAATGAGTCGTCCCGAAATATTCTCTCATCTCCCGCCGTATTTCTTTAGCCTGACGATAAGGGATATTGTCCAACAGGTGCTCCATGCCATAGGCATTTTTCAACGGGCTGTCGTCCATAAACCCGGAACAATCGCCATCGGGGACAACACGTTCCGGGTTGATCGCTCTCACCGCCCAACGTTCTTTCGGGATATGCCGCGACACCTGATGACGCAGACAGGTGGAAGCATGTAGGCATTTCCCGTTAAAACAAAGTGCAAAGTCGTTCGGGACCAAAGAATAATCTAATTTGTCTAACATGGTATTAATGTATTGATATTAGACAAAGGTACTCACAGATCCGGCGGAAAGCAAACATTTACACTCAAAAAATGATCACAACAACAATGACTATAGGCGAGATGAGGGAGTTCACCGTGCCAACGGCTGCCATTTCATATAAGTTCCGGTCCTCCACAACCACTCCATCGGTCCATAACGGAACTTCTTCAGCCAATAATGGCTGAACACTATCTGAACACCCGTATAAGCAAGACAAACCAATACGCTCAAGAAAACACCCAGATGACTCCAATCCAACCCGAAACCGGAAAAAATAAAGACACCGATCACGGACTGCACAATATAATTCGTCAAGCCCATACGCCCGTAGCTGACTAACGGCGCCATCGCCCGCTGCACCTTCTGCAAACGGTATCCCTCCATCACCACAATTACCCATAGATAAGCAGTCAACAGGTTAATCAGATTAGTCGTCGTCGAACTCATCCACGAATAAAAAGAGACCTCTCCCCAAGCCACAGGCGGAAGATAAGAACGCGCCACATAGAGCAGTCCCAATCCTGCGAGGGCAAGCAAGGCCCAGCGGTTCAGCCGGCCACGAAACTCGTCCATACGTTCGAACAGACGGATGCGTCCTACGATGAACCCTAAGATGAAAAGTCCCAAGGTCAAGTAAATACGCCCGCTCGACACCTGGAAGCGCATTTTTCCGACGATCCCGTCCCAAGCGTTACTCTCGATCGTTTCAGACAGGGTCTGGACTTTCCGGGGACCTGCCGGACGGGAAGCAGGCCTTTCGGCCATACGTTCTTCCACCTGCTCGACCGCCGGAGCCGTCAGGCTTTTGTAAGCCACCGGGACAAGCGTCGCACCACCTAAGAAGAGATACAGCGTAATCCCCGCCAACAGCTTGGTCGGCCATTTGTACATCAACACCAAAACAAATCCCAGTATCGCATATATCAGCAAAATATCCACCCGGACAATCAAGCCGTGCAAATAACCGATCGCCAACAAGAGAACCAACCTCCACAAAAAACGCGGACGGAAGTCAAGTCCTTTCTTCGCCGCCCGATCCATCTGGATAAAGAAACTTAAACCGAACAGGCAAGAGAAGATAATGAAGAATTTCCCGAAAACCAGATAATTGATAAGCCAACTGAAAATCTCGTTCATCGTTCCCTCCCACAGGAACACAGCCTGAGGCGTCATCGTCCCCATAGCTCCAAAATGTTGCATAGAATGAATCAGGCAAATGCCGATAAGAGAAAAGCCACGCAAGGCATCGATCACTGTAATACGCTCTCCGGGAGCAAGCACTGTTTTTGTTGTTTCCATATTTTCAAATTTCAGATTTGATTTTTATTCGTTTTCTTCCGGGAACAAAATTACAGGGCATCACTCGAACAGAAGGAATACAAATTACGGTTTTGTGGATATTTTTTACTGTAGAACGGCTCTTGGTTCGGAATGAATCACATAGTGACCTGTTTTAGGATTCAAGAGAAACAAGATTGTAAATTAATTCGTATGTTTGCAGCCGTAACCTAAAAAATAAAGACAATGACAGTAATCATTTTAATAGCAGTGATCGTGATCCTGGCAATCTGGATCGTTTCTTTGTATAATTCGTTAGTGAAATTGCGCAACAACCGCGAGAACGCATTTGCCGACATCGACGTACAGCTCAAACAACGCCATGACCTTATCCCACAGTTGGTCGAAACGGTCAAAGGCTATGCCTCACACGAGAAAGAGACCTTGGAACGCGTCATTAAGGCCCGTAACGGAGCGATCAGCGCCAAAACGATCGACGACAAGATCATGGCCGAAAACGTCCTGACTTCCGCTCTTGCCGGATTGAAGATCACGCTCGAGGCCTATCCCGATCTGAAAGCCAACCAGAACTTCTTGCAGTTGCAGGAAGAAATTTCCGACCTGGAAAACAAACTGGCTGCCGTGCGCCGTTATTTCAATTCGGCCACGAAAGAGTTGAACAACGCAGTCGAGACATTCCCGTCCAACCTGATCGCCGGTATGTTCGGTTTCAAGAAGGAAGTGATGTTCGACCTGGGCGAACAACGCGCGACACTCGAAGAAGCACCTAAAATCAAGTTCTAAGGATGCAATACGTCGGTATACAAACCCAACAGAGCAGGAACAATTTCCGGTCCCTGCTCCTGCTTTGCTTGTTTCCCTGCCTGGTAATGGGATTGCTTTTTGCGTTCTGCTACCTGCTCCACCTGTTGGCAATGAACGACGACGGCCTGACGGGGGCCGAACTGCTCGGATATTCCACCGGGATGTTCATCCATTTGGCGCCATACGTATTGGGAGGTGTACTCATATGGTTCATCATCGCCTATTTTGCCAATACAAGCATCATCAACTCGGCAACCGGCTCCGAACCTTTGTCGAGAATGGAAAACAAAAGGGTATACAACTTAGTGGAAAACCTATGTATGAGCCAGGGAATGAAAATGCCCAAGATCAATATCATCAACGACGATTCTCTGAACGCTTTTGCAAGCGGCATCAACGAAAGGACTTACACCGTCAGCCTCTCACGGGGGATCATCGACAAGTTGAACGACCAAGAACTGGAAGCGGTCATTGCACACGAGCTGTCGCATATCCGCAACAAAGACGTGCGCCTGATGATCGTATCGATTGTCTTTGTCGGCATCTTTGCCATGCTCGCACAGATGGCCATGCGTTCCGTCTACTACTCGTCGATGAGCCGCAGGAGAGACGAGAAAAACAACACTGCGATCATCATCGTCTTAGTCATGGTTGTTGCAGCCATCGGTTATTTCTTCTCCATGCTGATGCGTTTCGCCATCTCGCGCAAACGGGAATACCTGGCCGACGCCGGGGCTGCCGAGATGACCAAGAATCCGCTCGCCCTCGCCAGCGCACTACGGAAAATCTCGGCCGATCCCGACATCGAAGCCGTCAAACGAGAAGACGTAGCCCAGCTTTTCATCCAGCATCCGGGCCAACAGGCCAAAAGCGCACTGAACGGTTTAAGCGGACTTTTCGCCACTCATCCACCCATTGAAAAGCGGATACAAGTACTCGAACAATTCTAAATTTAATCAAGATTTAATATCCCTAATCATTCCAATCCCGGCATTAATTTAATATCTTTGATGCCGGATAAAAATAAGTGTTGGAAATGATACAAAAAGAATTGACCGGCGATCTTAAGCTGAAATGGGATCGCATACAACAGGCGATGCGGAAGATAAATGCCGACGGATGCCTGCTTACCGTGGATGTAAATCTGTATTACACAACCGGACGTATCTATAGCGGCTATTTCTATCTTCCTGCGGAAGGTGCTCCGTGGTTCTTCGTGAAACGGCCGAACGGACTGGCAGGCGATCATGTCGAATACATTCGCAAACCGGAACAGATGGCCGAGCTCTTCGCGTTCTACGGACTGGAAATGCCGGAAAAGCTTCTGCTCGAAGCCGACGAACTGACATACAACGACTATATACGTCTGCAAAAGATCTTCAATCCGAAAGAGACCGGAAACGCAACCGCAATGATGCGTGAACTGCGCCGGATAAAGACACCGTACGAGATCGAAATGTTCCGCATCTCGGCCGAACGCCACGCCAAGACATATGCCGAAATTCCCGAATGTTTCCGCCCCGGAATGACTGATCTCGAATTCCAGTATGAAATAGAAAAACGGATGCGCAAGAACGGTTCCATCGGACTGTTCCGCGCCTTCGGAGCTAATATGGATATCTTTATGGGAAGTATCCTGGCGGGAGAAAACGCCGAAGTCCCCTCGCCTTTCGACTTTGCCTTAGGTGGTAGTGGTATCGACGCTTCCTGCCCGTTAGGTGCAAACGGAACGCCTCTGAAAGAAGGGACAGCCATCATGGTAGACATGGCAGGAAATTATACGGCTTATATGACGGATATGACACGTGTGTTCTCCGTCGGCCACCTGACCGAGCTTGCTTACCGGGCACATCAGACAGCCCTCCTTATCGAAAGCGAGATCGAGAATATCGCCCGGCCGGGCACACCTTGTGCCGAACTCTACGAGATAGCCGCCAAGATCACCGAAAGCCAGAGACTCGGCGCATACTTCATGGGGACCAAGCAACAAGCCAAATTCGTAGGGCACGGCATCGGCATCCAGATAAACGAGCTGCCGGTACTTACGCCCCGCTCGAAAGACATGCTGGAACCGAACATGGTATTTGCACTCGAACCGAAATATGTGATACCGGGTATCGGCGCCGTCGGCATCGAAAATAGTTTCCTGGTTACGGAAACCGGACTGGAGAAGATCACGCACTTCACAGAAGATATCATACAATTAGACAAATAAATCATAAATCATAAATCATAAATCATAAATCATAAATCATAAATCATAAATCATAATGAAAAAAACAATCTCACTTCTCCTGTTACTGTCTGTCATCTTCATGCCGGTAAAGGCACAAGATGTAGAAAACGTAAAGCCGGTGAAGAATGTCATTCTTCTAATCCCGGACGGGACATCACTGGCTACAGTCTCTATGGCGCGTTGGCTGCAATGGTATACCAACCCCGACAAACCGAAATTGAACATCGACCCGTATCTCTGCGGAACAGTCCGCACGCATTCTTCGAATGCCCCGATCGGCGACTCGGCTCCTACGACTTCCTGCTACATGACAGGACAACCCAGCCGTACAGGCTACGTTTCCACCTACCCGGAGAACGACGGTGACAACGATATCTACCCGACCGATCCGGCACGCGCTTTCCAACCGCTGACAACCGTCCTGGAAGCTGCCAAAATAAAACAGGGCAAATCAACGGGACTGGTTTTCACCTGCGAATTCCCGCATGCAACACCGGCCGACTGCTCCGCCCACAGCTACAACCGTGGCAAATATGAATGGATCGCTCCGCAGATGGCTCACAACGACCTGAACGTCGTGATCGGTGGCGGCGCCAGCCTGCTTCCCGAAGAGAGCGAAGCCTACCTGAAAGGTAACGGATACGGTATTTTCAAGAATGACATCGACGGTATGCGTAATTACAAAGGCAACAATATGTGGGCTTTGTTCGGAGATCGGGAAATGGCTTACGACATCGACCGAGATCCGAGCCAACAGCCATCCTTGGAAGAGATGACACGCAAGGCAATCGAAAAGTTATCCCAAAACCCGAACGGTTTCTTCCTAATGGTGGAAGGCAGCAAGGTCGACTGGGCTGCCCACGCGAACGATCCGGTCGGCATGGCCACGGATATGTTGGCTTTCGACCGTGCTTGCGGTGCTGCCCTCGAATTTGCCCGTCAGAATGGCGAGACTGCCGTAGTGATCGTTCCCGATCATGGCAACAGCGGTATCAGTATCGGCCGTGCCGACTGTAAAGGTTACGATAAACTGAGCAAGGACCAGTTGTTTCATCAGCTTTCTTTGTATAAATTGACAGCCGAAGGCTTTGCCAAGAAAGTGAACAGTGTACCGAATTCCGAAGTGCAAAACGTCTTCCGGGAATATGCCGGCTTCGAACTAACTCCTGAAGAACTGGATGCCTTGAACCATTGCAAGAATTACAAAAACAGCCCGATCCCGGAAAATGAACGCTCGATCGAAGGCAAAGGCTCTTTATACAGCAGTTCGCTGACGACTTTCATGTCCAAGCTGCTTACCTCCAGAACCTGTTTCGGTTTCACAACCGGCGGCCACACAGGCGAAGAGGTGTTCCTTGCAGCTTACCATCCCGACCGTACAAGCTTACCTCTCGGTATGCACACGAATATCGAACTGAATCATTATCTCTGTGCCCTGTTCGGCATGACACACGACACGCTGGAAGAACTGACAGCCGGAAACTTCGCTCCTCACACGGAAGTATTCAAAGATTTCAAATGTGAAATCGTTCCGGCTAAAGACGAGAAAGGTTCTCCTTCACTGGTCGTAAAAAACAAAAGGAAGCAGATCAACATCACGCCGTTCAGCAACATCGTGACGATCGGAAAGAAAGGCCAGGAAGAAATCCGCCTGAATTCGGTAATCGTATACGTTGACAAAAACAATACATTCTACTTGCCGACCAAACTGGCAGAATATCTGCAATAAAAATAGAGAAGAGGGTGGTGTGCACACCACCCCTCTCTCGTGAAATTTATCTTCCCCATAAACCTGTCTTCCTCCTCCAAACGCCCTATTTACATAATATACGGCAATAAGTTATAGTTATTTGTTTTTTTTCAATCATTCTTTTCTTAAAATATCTATACTGTATAAATATGGAAGATTTATATAGACATTCAGACAAATAAAACCGCTCTTTTTAAGGTACATTTGCGTCATTTTTAATGAATAAAACGAATATGACAAGAGCAAATGCAAAATGGATACGGCTAATGGCAGTTATCGGCTGTACGACTATGTGGATGGCATCCTGCAAACATGCACCGGATGCACAGATGAAAGCATCTTACGCGACGATGAAAGTTTCTACGGCAAACAAAGAGCTGACAACCTCTTATTCGGCCACGATCCGCGGTCGCCAGGATATAGACATTTATCCGCAAGTATCGGGAACGATCGAAAGGCTTTGTGTAACCGAAGGAGAGGTCGTACGGAAAGGACAATTACTTTTTGTTATAGACCAAGTTCCTTACAAAGCTGCTTTAAAGACAGCCCAGGCAAATGTGGAAGTGGCAAAAGCAGCTTTAGCTACAGCCGAACTGAACTACAACAGTACTAAAGAATTATTTGCGAAAAAAGTCGTTTCCGCTTTCAACCTGAAAACAAGCGAAAACAGCTATCTGACGGCCAAAGCACAACTGGCGCAGGCGGAAGCACAAGAAGTAAACGCCCGCAACAACCTGTCTTATACGGAAGTCAAAAGTCCGTCCGACGGAGTTGTCGGTATGTTGCCTTACCGTGCCGGAGCATTGGTCAGCGCCAGTATTCCCCAACCGTTGACAACTGTTTCCGACAATTCGAACATGTATGTTTACTTCTCCATGACCGAAAATCAATTACTGGCTATGAGCCGCCAGTACAAAAGCATGGACGAAGCGTTGAAAAACATGCCGGAAGTGTCGTTGAAACTGAATGACCAGTCTATTTACGAACAAAAAGGAAAGATCGAATCGATTAGCGGAGTGATCGATCGGAAGACCGGGACAGTCGGCGTGCGTGCCGTATTCCCTAACGAATCCCGCCTGCTTCATAGCGGAGCCTCCGGCAATGTGCTCATACCGCAAACTTACAAAGACTGTATCGTAATTCCTCAAGGTGCAACAGTCCGTTTGCAGGACAAGACGCTTGTCTATAAAGTGGTGGATGGGAAAGCTGTTTCCACATTGATTACTGTAGCTGAAATCAACGACGGTCGCGAATATATCGTACTTGACGGATTGAAGGTTGGCGAAGAAATCGTATCCGAAGGAGCCGGGTTAGTACGCGAAGGAACGCAAGTTAAATAAAGGATCGAAGTATGAAAGGAAATATATTTATCAAACGGCCTGTTATGGCCATCTCCATCTCCATTCTTATTTTGGCGATCGGACTAATTTCGCTCTTTACCTTGCCGGTCGAGCAATATCCTGACATTGCGCCGCCTACGGTCCACGTATCGGCAACCTATACCGGAGCGGATGCCAATGCGGTGATGAACAGTGTTATCATGCCACTGGAAGAAAGCATCAATGGTGTGGAAAACATGATGTACATGACTTCAACAGCAACCAATGCCGGTTCGGCAACGATCGAGGTATATTTCAAACAAGGGACAAACCCCGATATGGCAGCCGTCAACGTACAGAATCGTGTAACGAAGGCACAGGGTTTATTGCCTGCTGAAGTAACCCGTATCGGTGTCAGCACTCAAAAACGACAGACCAGCTTCCTGCAGATCGACGCACTTGTCAGCACTGACGGACGATTTGACAAGACCTTTCTCGGAAACTACCTCGACATCAACGTCATCCCACGTATCAAACGTATCGAAGGCGTAGGTGACGTAATGGAGTTGGGTGATACCTATAGTATGCGTATCTGGCTGAACCCCGAACGAATGGCCCAATACGGCTTGGTTCCATCGGATGTGACTGCTGTATTAGGAGAACAGAATATCGAGGCTCCGACCGGTTCGCTGGGTGAAAACTCGAAAAACGTTTTCCAATATACGATGAAATATCGTGGACGCTTGAAGAGCGTAGAAGAATTCCAGAATATCGTCGTCCGTGCTCAGGAAGACGGTTCTGTCTTACGCCTGAAAGATGTCGCTAAGGTTGAGTTGGGAACATTGAGTTACGGTTTCGACAGCCAAATGGACGGCAAACCAGCCGTGACATTCATGATTTACCAGGTAGCCGGTTCCAATGCTACGGAAGTCAACGAACGTATTGCCGCCGAATTGGAAAAGATGAAAGAAGAATTGCCTACAGGTATGGAATTCATCACGATGATGAGCTCCAACGACTTCTTATTTGCTTCTATTTATAATGTAGTCGAAACACTGATCGTGGCGATCATCCTCGTAATCCTCGTGGTGTATTTCTTCCTGCAAGACTTCAAGAGTACCTTGATCCCGTCTATTTCAATCATCGTTTCGTTGATCGGTACATTCGCCTGTCTGACCGCAGCCGGATTCACGATCAACATTCTGACCCTGTTTGCCCTGGTGCTTGCCATCGGTACGGTAGTGGATGACGCGATCGTAGTGGTAGAAGCCGTACAGGCGAAATTCGATGCGGGTTACACCTCGTCCTATCAAGCGACGAAAGATGCGATGGGTGACGTGACGATGGCCGTTATCTCTTGTACCTGTGTGTTCATGGCCGTGTTCATACCGGTAACTTTCATGGGCGGTACTTCTGGTATTTTCTACACACAATTCGGTGTGACGATGGCAACCTCCGTAGGTCTTTCCATGATCTGTGCATTGACGCTCTGCCCCGCCTTGTGTGCTATGATGATGCGCCCGAGCGATGGAAACAAGAGTGCCAAAAGTTTCAACGGACGTGTACGTGCAGCCTACAATGCCTCTTTCAATGCCGTGTTGGGCAAATACAAAAAAGGCGTCATGTTCTTTATTCACCACCGCTGGATGGTATGGGCCGGAACGATCGCATCCATTATTCTGCTGGGATGGCTTATCAGCAATACCAAAACAGGTCTTGTCCCGCAAGAAGACCAAGGGACCATCATGGCAAACGTGGCCATTGCTCCGGGTAGCACATTAGAAGAAACGGGCAAGGTGCTGGACAAAGTAGAGAATATCCTGAAGAACACGCCCGAAGTAGAACACTACGCCCGCGTAGCTGGCTACGGCTTCCTGGCTGGTCAAGGTACTTCCTACGGTATGGCAATCATCCGTTTGAAAAACTGGGATGAAAGGAAAGGGGCCGAACATGTTTCCGACGCAGTAGTAGCCCGCCTAAACGCACAATTCGCCCAAATCAAAGAAGCGCAGATATTCTGCTTCCAGCCGGGTATGATTCCGGGCTACGGTCTGGGTAACTCTATCGAGTTGAACTTGCAGGACCGTACAGGTGGAGATATGAGCACTTTCTACGGCAACGCCATGCAGTATATCGGAGCTTTAAACCAGCGCCCAGAAGTTGCAATGGCTTATACTTCTTATGCAATGAACTTCCCGCAGATATCGGTCGATGTGGATGCAGCCAAATGTAAACGGGCAGGCATTTCACCTTCGACGGTTCTCGACGTATTGGGTAGCTATTGTGGTGGTGCATACGTTTCCAACTACAACCAATTCGGGAAAGTATACCGTGTGATGTCACAAGCCTCACCTGAATATCGTCTTGACGAACAAGCCCTGAACAACATGTTCGTCCGCAACGGGACGGAAATGGCTCCGCTCAGCCAGTTCGTAACCCTAAAACGGGTACTCGGACCTGAAGTATCCAATCGTTTCAACCTCTTTAGCTGTATCACGGTCAATGTGAACCCGGCACCGGGATATTCCACGGGTGAAGTACAACAGGCCATCGAGAAAGTGGCTGCCCAAATGCTGCCGACAGGATACGGGTACGAGTATGGCGGTATGGCACGTGAAGAGGCCAATACGGGAGGCTCGCAGACACTCTTTATCTATGCGGTCTGTATCTTGCTTATCTACTTGATTCTGGCTTGTCTGTACGAAAGTTTTCTTGTGCCCTGGGCCGTTATCCTGTCTGTTCCGTTCGGTTTGATGGGTTCATTCCTGTTTGCCAAACTGTTTGGATTGGAAAATAACATCTACTTGCAGACCGGTGTAATCATGTTGATCGGACTTTTGGCCAAGACGGCAATTTTGATTACTGAGTTCGCCATCGAACGCCGTCGTAAAGGGATGGGGATCGTCGAATCGGCTTATTCGGCCGCACAAGCCCGTTTACGTCCGATTTTGATGACCGTACTTACGATGATCTTCGGTATGCTTCCGCTTATGTTCGCATCCGGAGCCGGAGCCAACGGTAACAGTTCATTAGGAACAGGTGTTGTCGGCGGTATGGCAGTCGGGACATTGGCATTACTGTTCGTCGTGCCGGTATTCTACATCATTTTCGAATACATGCAAGAAAAAATCCGTCCGCCGATGGAAGTTGAAACCGATATGCAAGTTGCGTTGGAAAAGCAAAAGAGCCAAACCGAACGTGACGGTTTAAACAATGAAAATAAATAAGGTATGAAGAAAATAATCGTATTAACAACCGCAACCGCCCTGTTGAGCAGTTGCGGCATATACACCAAATATCAACCGGCCGAGACGACTCCGGACAACCTGTACGGAGAAGAGGTGGCTGTCGATGATACGACCAACTTCGGTAATGTGAACTGGCGGGAACTTTTTACGGACCCGCAGTTACAGGCTCTTATCGAACAAGGGTTACAAAACAACACCGACCTCCGGTCCGCCCAATTGCAGATCGAGGAAGCGGAAGCGGCGTTAATGTCGGCAAAACTTGCTTTCCTTCCTTCGTTCGCACTTTCCCCGCAAGGAACGATCAGCAGTTTCGACGGTGGGAAAGCGACAAAGACATACACGCTGCCAGTCACAGCCAGTTGGGAACTGGACATCTTCGGACGTCTGCGCAATGCCAAGCAACAGGCTAAAGCACTGTATGCCCAAAGCAAGGACTACCAGCAGGCTGTGCGTACCCAGTTGATCGCCGGGATCGCCAACGTATACTATACATTGTTGATGTTAGATGAACAGTTAGCCATTTCGCAACAGACAGAAGAAGCCTGGAAAGAGACGGTGGCTTCTACCCGTGCATTGATGGATGCCGGATTAGCCAACGAGGCGGCCACTTCCCAAATGGAAGCGGCTTACTACAGCGTACAGACTTCCATTCTTGACTTGAAAGAGCAGATCAACCAAGTCGAAAATAGTCTCGCCCTATTGCTCGCTGAGACACCGCGCCGCTACGAACGTGGAAAGCTGGCCGACCAGCGGCTCCCGGAAGACGTAGCAGTCGGCGTACCTATGCAAATGTTATCGAACCGTCCCGATGTACGTGCTGCCGAACGTTCGCTGGAACAAGCATTTTACGCAACCAACCAGGCTCGTGCCGCTTTCTATCCTTCCATCGTACTGAGTGGAAGTGCCGGATGGACCAACTCGGCAGGGAGTATGATCGTCAATCCAGGCAAATTCCTGGCTTCGGCAGTCGGCTCACTCACACAACCATTGTTCAATAAAGGACAGATCATGGCCCAATACCGCATCGCCAAAGCACAGCAGGAAGAAGCAAGCCTGTCTTTCCAGCAAGCCTTGCTGAATGCCGGCAGCGAAGTCAACGACGCTTTAGTCGCCTGCCAGACAAGCAAGGCCAAGACCCTTTTGTTCGAAAAGCAAATCCAATCCTTGGAAAAAGCATTGGAAAGCACCTCGTTGCTGATGGAACATGGTACGACGACCTATCTGGAAGTGCTGACCGCCCGCCAGTCCTTGTTGAGTGCACAGCTGTCACAAACAGCTAACCGGTTCACCGAGATACAAAGCGTGATCAACCTTTATCAAGCTTTAGGCGGCGGTAGAGAATAAGAAAACATTTTTTATCCATAAAAGCCAAAAACCTTCTAAACCGGACCTTTTACCTATTCCATAGGACCTGTTTCAGAAAAAGTATCCAAACTTCAACGAAACAGGTCCTTTTTTATCAAATGAAAAATAAGCGGAGCCATGACATTGTCTATTCATTTTTTTATACTTTTGTGGGCATAAGACAGAATATACACAACAATGAAAAGTAAAAGTTATTGTTCAATTATTAGCTAATACACCGTATTTTCACGTGAACAAAACATCAATAATCTACTAATAGCCATCCATTTAATTATACAATTAAAATCTTTCAGCTAATTAAATAATCCAAACACGTACATATAAAATATCTTTTTGACGTACTTTTGTGTACTATTTTTTTTACAAATGTTTTACAGCGCACGATTATGGCTACATTCAAATTTTTGGTACTCCCGCATCAACGGAAAGAAGATGGTACATATAACGTAAAAATCCGTATTACACAGAAAGGCAAGTCCAAATACATCAAGACCAGCCACAACGTATCAGCTTCAGATATTATAAAAAAGAAAGACAACGGAAAAGAAAAAATCAAGATCAAGAATCAAGCCGTAATCGACCTAATGGAAGAGATGATATTAGGATTTAAGAAAAAATTGACATCCGCAGGTGTTGAAGCAGAACACTGGGATGTTGATCGAATTGTGGAGTATTTGACTACAGAGGAAAAGAATTTCAGTCTGAATTTCATTTCCTATGGACGAAAAATAGCGGATGATCTTGAGCAAGATGGAAGGTTGGGTACGGCAAAGAACTATCGGATAGCCATAAATGCGCTTGTCAGGTTTATCGGAAAAGAAGAACTCGACATAAACCTTATTACAGCATCTTTTATGAGGGCGTTTGAGAAGTTTCTGAAAAACGAACCTTCTTTTAAGGGGTGTCGCGATGGTGGATCAAAACCTACTGATAAGCCTAAAGGTAAACGGAGCATATCTCTTTACACATCACAAATCAAAACACTACACAACCTCGCTAAAAATGAATATAATGACGAGGACAGAGGAATCATACGCATCCCATTTTCCCCGTTCTCAAAATACAAAATCGCACCAGTTCCCAAAAGTGAGCATCGAACATTGTCTATAGACCAAGTGCAGCAAATAATAGATCTTCCGTATAAACAAAATGCTCGCAATGGAGGTCAGCCTGTTTTCAATTTAGCGAAAGACCTATTTATCTTATCATTTGCGATGATGGGCATGAATAGTGCTGATTTCTATAATGCTCCTACCGCCGAAAACGAAATTATTACCTATCAAAGGACTAAGACACGCACAAGGCGTGAAGATAAGGCAGAAATGAAGGTCAGGATTGAACCGGAAATAAAAAGCCTGTTTGAGAAATACTCCGACCCATCTGGAGAGAAAGTCTTTATTTTTCATAAGTGGTATAGAAGTTCAGAGAATTTCAATAAATCAATAAATAAAGGATTAGATGAGATAGGAAAAATAATAGAGGTTCCAGATCTGAATTATTATTATGCCCGCCATACGATGGCAACGTTAGCAGCAAATAAGGCTGGAATTGATATTGCCAGAGTTGATGAAATGCTAAACCACTCCGATTCAACTTTAAAGCTGGCTCGTGTGTATATCGAACGGGACTACAGTGTGCTTTGGGAAGCCAACAGGAAGTTGTTATCCTTGTTTAAATGGGATGGCCTAAAATAAATCAGATCGATCAATTAGGCTTATCCGAAAAAGCTAAACGTATCTTTGCTTGGAAATTTTTTGCAGGAGAGTCTTTTGCTGATTGGCCGGGAGCAGAAAACAGGAAAGAACTATATGAGGTTTACCAAAAAGTTTTTAATGCTATCCTCGATCAAAAGAAAGGAATGTTACTGTTTTAAATGGCATTGATTATCAACATATAAGACAATAAAACTTTAAGATTCAAATATAAAATCTGGATCTTAAAGTTTTTTATTGATACAAAATTGCAAAAAAATTTCATTTCACAACTTAAGCCATTCTTCATAACTTATAACTTTATAGTTATCCGATATTTGTTTTTCATAATCATTATCTTTTATCGTTTTATATTGATTCGTAAAAACATCAACTTTTTTTCTTTGCTTGATAAACATTTGATACAAGTTAGCAAATCCTTCCTTATTTAATACGTTTGTATATTGAGCATGGTTCATAAATCCTACAGTCAATCCATCATCGCCATAAGATATTGTTTTATATTTAAATAACCTAGCGTCTATAAATATGGGGTAAGGTAGTTTTATCTGTTTATACACCTTTCCTGCATTAGCTATATCAAGACAATACTCAAACTCTGGAGAGATATAATAGTTTATGCCTATAGAATTTATATCAAAGTCTACTTTATCTAATATTGAAATCTCAAAAGTTTTTCCCCAAGGACTTACAAATCTAGCTATTAAAGACTTATCTATTTGCAATATAAAATAAACTGAATTATAACTGTCTCTTATACACATCTGACGCTGCCGACGATCTTACGCGTGTAG